>SKER01001220.1_pt1 | contig 22158 bp, 20 predicted proteins | sample 4826961 | NCBI WGS metagenome assembly SKER01 (sample SAMN11008804, study PRJNA524170) | human gut metagenome | biome: Human fecal sample; material: Feces; isolation source: fecal sample from pouch patient p47 | host: Homo sapiens | place: Israel: Tel-Aviv | collected 2016-11-16 | reverse complement strand
TCGTCACCCACAGTAAGGAAGTGGCAGAGGCCTCCGATGTGGTCTTGGAATTGAGTCGCCGTAGCCTCGTTGAGAAGAGCAAGTAAGGAGGGAATGCTATGTTGCGAAATGCTTTTGCTTATATCACACGTAAATGGCCCAAGTCTCTTTTGCTCTTTGCCATCATTCTCCTCATGGGGACCTTGAGCTTGATCGGACTCTCTATGAAGGGAGCGACCCAAAAAGCTTCATCAGATAGCCTGGGCTCCATCACCAATAGCTTCTCGATGCAGATCAATCGACAGACCAATCCGGGAACCCCTCGGGGAGCTGGGAATCTTAGAGGAGAGGATATTGAAAAAATCAGTCAGGTAGAGGGGATCACCTCCTCCATCAAGCGGATCAATGCCATAGCGGATATCCTAGACCACGAGATTATTGAAACCGAAGAAACCCTGCAAAATCAATCTCCAGAGCGGGCCAAGCACTTTAAGAACACCTTGATGGTGACAGGGGTCAATGACTCTTCAAAAGAAGATAAGTTTGTCTCTGGGGCCTACAAGCTGGTCCAAGGGGAGCATCTGACCGATAAAGACAAAAACCAAATCCTCATGCACGAAGATTTGGCGAAAAAGAATGGCCTCAAGGTGGGCGATAAGGTTCGTCTCAAGTCCAACCTCTACGATGCAGACAATGAAAAAGGAGCCAATGAAACCGTCGAAGTGACCATTAAAGGCTTGTTTTCAGGGAAGAGCCAAGCTCCTCTAACTTACGCCCAAGAATTGTATGAAGATACACTCATTTCTGACTTGGATACAGCTGCCAAACTCTATGGCAATACCGTCCAAACAGCCACCTATGAGGATGCAACCTTCTTTGCAAAAGGGAATCAGGATCTAGATAAATTGATCGAAAAAATCAAAGCCTTGGATATCCCATGGAAATACTTTGACTTGGTTAAGAGCTCTTCTAACTACCCAGCCTTGCAAAAATCCATCAGCAGCATGTTCCAAGTGGCGGATTACTTATTTATTGGTAGCCTCATATTTGCCAGCTTGCTTCTCACCCTTCTCCTTGTCTTGTGGCTCAATGCCCGTCGCAGAGAAGTTGGAATCTTACTGGCTCTTGGACTTTCTAAGGTACAGATTGCGGGACAATTTGTGGCAGAATTGGTCATGATTTCCATTCCAGCCTTCCTCCTCTCCTATGGAGTCGCAGGACTTCTTGCCAAAGCAGTAGGAGATACGGTGCTCAAAAACGTAACCAGTGGCATTGCCAAACAAATGGCTCAAGAATCCTCTGCAGCCAACCTTGGTGGGGGAGCTGAGGCGGAAAGCTTCAGTAAGACCCTGACAGATATCCATATGGACATCCAACCGAGCCAATTGCTGGTGATTGTTTTGGTCGGTGGGCTTCTCTTGATTTTGGTGTCTATCCTTTCTTCTCAATGGCTCTTGCATAAGAAACCAAAGGAACTCTTAGTGGATGTCGAATAAGAGATTGTTTCCTAAAATAGAAATAGGGTATAATAGGAGGTAGAAGAAGTTTTTTAGATAAAAGGAAAGTGTATGAAGATACTAATCGTAGAAGATGAAGTCCTGATTCGCGAAGGGATGAGCGACTATCTCATGGAATGTGGCTATGAGGTCTTTGAAGCAGGCGATGGGCAGGAGGCTCTAAATCTCTTTTACAGAGAAGCGCCGGATCTAGTTTTGCTGGATATCCAGCTTCCCATTCTCAATGGCTTAGAAGTCCTCAAGACCATCCGGAAGACCAGCTCAGTCCCTGTCCTCATGCTAACGGCCTTCCATGACGAGGACTATAAGTTGACAGCCTTTGGAGAGTTGGCAGATGGCTACCTGGAAAAACCCTTCTCCTTGTCCCTCTTGAAGGTCCGGATCGAAGCTATTTTTAAAAAGCTTCAACCTTCACGGGTCTTCACCTATGGAGAGGCACGGGTGGATTTTGAGAGTTATACAGCCAGCCTAGCCGGGCAAGCCATTTCCATGAATGCTAAGGAGTTGGAAATCTTGGAATACATGCTCCAGCATGAAGGCAAGGTCCGTACCCGCTCTCAGATCCTCGATGCTGTCTGGAAGGAGACGGAGGAGATTCCTTTTGACCGGGTGATCGATGTCTATATCAAGGAACTACGAAAAAAACTAGAGCTGGACTGTATTGTTACGGTACGCAATGTCGGCTATAAATTGGAGAGACCATGACCAAACGGAGTATCTTTGCAAAGATCTTTCTGATCACCTTTGCCCTTTTTAGTAGCTTAGTCATCCTTCTACATGCTTCGGTTTACTTAATTTTTCCATCGACCTATATCGAGTCCCAGCGCCAGACGATTTTGAAGAAATCGCAAGCCCTGGCCAAGAGTTTTCAAGGTCAGGCAGAAGGGACCATTGAGTCGGTCATCGACCTTTATTCCAAGACCAATGATATCAAGGTCTCTATCAAGGGCAAGCAAAAACAAAATGCCATAGAGGTCAAGGACGACCTGCTCCTCAACCCTGACAGCCAGAATAATTCCCTGGTGATAGAAGAGCGAAAGATTCAGACCAAAGAAGGGAAAGACTTGACCTTGCAATTCTTAGCAACCGTCGATTCGCAAAAGGAAGCGCGGGATATCAGTCTGGGCTTTCTTCCCTATAGTCTCCTTGCTTCCTTTGTTCTGTCACTGATTGCCTCCTATCTCTACGCCCGCATGATTTCTGCTCCGATCCTTGAGATCAAGCAGATGACCAAGCGGATGAAGCGGCTGGATCGTACAGCCAGTCTTCCTATTCACTCGCAGGATGAGATCGGTGTTCTCAAACAACAGATTAACGATCTCTATCACCATCTCCTAGAGGTGATTGACAATCTAGAGCAACAAAAACAAGAAAATCTGAAGTTGGAGCAGATGAAGGTCGAATTCCTACGTGGGGCCTCGCATGAGCTCAAGACCCCTCTGGCCAGCTTGAAGATTATCCTAGAAAATATGCGGGATAAGATCGGCCGTTACAAGGATCGGGACCGCTATCTGTCGGTATCCCTTGATATCGTCGATGAGATGAACCAGATTGTCCTAGAAATCCTATCCCTGTCTTCTGTCCAAGAACTGGCTGGAGATAAGGAGTGGATCCAGCTTGACCAGGTCTTAGAGCAGATCCTCGACCAGTACAAGGTCTTGGCTCAATCCCGCTCGCTCTCGATTGACAATCAAATCCCTGACAAACCAGTCTATATGGATCCAGCCATTCTGAAATTGGTCCTCTCAAATGTCATCAGTAATGCTGTTAAGCATTCAGATGCCGGTGGAGAGATCCAGCTCCGTCTCGAAGAAGAAGGGACGCACTTGGCTGTTGAAAATACTAGCCAGGAAATGGTAGAGACCGCTGACCTGCCAATGACTGCTAGCCGCCAGAAGAAGGAAGGAGGCTTGGGACTCTTCGTCGTTCAACACTTGCTGGACCATGAAGAACTGGCCTACCAATTTGATAAAACGGCTATGGGCTTACGCTTCCGCATGGAACTGCCCAAAAATCCTCAAGACTAACAAACTAGCGAACAAGAGTTTCTCTTGTTCGCTAGTTTGTATTTAATCACCCTTTAGCAATTGGCCATGTTCTAATTCATAAATATTATCCATATAGGTCAGAATGGAGCGGTCATGGGTCACCATGATGCCACTCTTGTTTTTGGATTTGACCTCTTTTTGGATCAACTGGGCGATTTCTCCCTAGTCTACGAGCAATCTTAGCAGGTTTGAGTCCTACGCTTAAATAACCTTCAAATTTCTCTCACTCAGTTTCAGATAAGTGCTTGTATGATTGATTTGTGGTAGAATAATTAATGGACATATTTATCTTCCTTTATACTGTTTTCCGCAACTCTAGTATATCAGATGAACATGTCTTTTTTGTTACACTTCATTTTACAACAGGGCAAATTAAACTTGTAAAAAATTAATATAAGTATTTTATAAGAGGGATTTAAGAAAAATTTTAACTCTTTCTTAATTCTTTTTGATTTTAGGAGATTATACTAGAGTCATCAAATAAAGAAAAACTCTAAGGAGGATCCTATGAAATTCAATCCAAATCAAAGATATACTCGTTGGTCTATCCGCCGTCTTAGTGTCGGTGTTGCCTCAGTTGTTGTAGCCAGTGGCCTTTTTGTCCTAGTTGGTCAACCAAGTTCTGTACGTGCCGATGAGGTAAATTCAACCCCTGCTCAAGTTGTGCCAGATGCTACTTCGGTGAGTGAAAAGAGCGACTTACCAGTAGGAGCTCTCAAAGAAGCAGTAGATACAGCTCTTCCTTCAGAACAGGCAGACTCAACACCTAAAGCAAGCTTGAATACTGCAAGCTCTCCGGAAAAAGCGGATGTATCTGATGAAGACCAAGTAGTAGTACCAAAAGAAGAAGTGCAAGCAAAACCAGAATCTAAGAAACAAACAGAAGATGCGGTTAAACCTGCGACAAATCCTGCTCCTACAGTTTTCGGACAAGATCGTGAAGCAAGTGAAGTGCAACCAGCAACCACTCCAGCTGAAGTCCAAAAAGGCGTAGCCGATAACACCAAAGACACAGTAGATGTTCCAGCCACTTATTTGGATAAAGCTAATTTCCCAGGTCCATTCACAGCCGGTGTCAACCAAGTCATTCCATACGAATTCTTCGCTGGTGACGGTATGTTGACTCGCCTTATCTTGAAAGCCTCAGATAAAGCCCCATGGTCAGACAATGGTTCGGCTAAAAACCCTGCCCTTCCACCAGTAGAGAAATTGGGCAAAGGCCTCTACTTCTACGAAGTAGATTTGACAGGTACACAGGGCAAATCAGATAAAGATTTGTTGGACCTCTTAAAACAAAATGGCACTCAAAGTTATAAAGCTACAATTAAAGTGTACGGTGCTAAAGATGGCAAGGCTGATTTGAGCAATCTCGTAGCGACAAAGGATTTGAATGTCGACTTGAATGGCTTAACCACCTCGGCTGAAGTTCAAAAAGGTGTGGCTGACAATACTAAAGATACAGTAGATGTCCCAGCTACTTACTTGGACAAAGCCAACTTCCCCGGCCCATTCACAGCCGGTGTCAATCAAGTTATTCCATACGAATTCTTCGCTGGTGACGGTATGTTGACTCGCCTTATCTTGAAAGCTTCTGACAAGGCTCCATGGTCAGACAATGGTTCAGCCAAAAATCCGGCTCTTCCACCAGTAGAGAAATTGGGCAAAGGCCTTTATTTCTATGAAGTGGATTTGGCCGGAACCCAAGGAAAATCTGATAAAGAGTTACTTGACCTCTTGAAACAAAACGGCACTCAAAGCTATAAAGCCACTATCAAGGTGTACGGTGCTAAAGATGGCAAGGCCGATTTGACTAACCTCGTAGCGACTAAAGAATTGAATGTCAATTTGAATGGCTTGACTACTCCAGCTGAAGTTCAAAAAGGTGTGGCTGACAATACTAAAGACACAGTAGACGTTCCAGCTACTTACTTGGACAAAGCCAACTTCCCCGGCCCATTCACAGCCGGTGTTAATCAAGTTATTCCATACGAATTCTTCGCTGGTGACGGTATGTTGACTCGCCTTATCTTGAAAGCCTCAGATAAAGCCCCATGGTCAGACAATGGTTCAGCCAAAAATCCGGCTCTTCCACCAGTAGAGAAATTGGGCAAAGGCCTTTATTTCTATGAAGTGGATTTGGCCGGTACCCAAGGAAAATCTGATAAAGAGTTACTTGACCTCTTGAAACAAAACGGCACTCAAAGTTATAAAGCTACAATTAAAGTGTACGGTGCTAAAGATGGCAAGGCTGATTTGAGCAATCTCGTAGCGACTAAAGAATTGACAGTGAACTTGAATGGGCCTAAGTCCCTCAATAAGATGAAATCTAAAGTACCGGCTGCTAGTCAGGATAATATGATGCCTCACAAAGAGCAGGACAAAACCATGAATGCTAGCCAGCCAATGGCAACTCCAAGTATGAAACAAGATCAAGTCGAGGCAACCTCAAGCAAAATGCCTGATAAAGGTAAGATGGGATCTAATAACAAGGTGTCAAGTCCAATGATGGCTGATCAAATGAAAGGCCAAAAAGATATGCTTCCATATACTGGTGAAGCCCAAACCTCAATGGCTACTATCGGATTCTTTGGACTAGCTTTGGTCGGACTGCTAGGTGGACTCGGTTTAAAAGCTAAAAAAGAGGAAAATGACTAGTCTAGCTACAGACTTTCTATCTAGGATTTGAAAAATCTAGATATCGTTTAGAATTTTCGTAAAGAAATTAAAATAGTGTTATACTATTGCGGTATAGCACTGTTTTTTTTCAAAGGAGAGACAGATGGGAAAGACAATTTTACTCGTTGACGACGAGGTGGAAATCACAGATATTCATCAACGTTATCTGGTTCAGGAAGGGTATCAGGTTTTGGTGGCCCATGATGGAGTAGAGGCTTTAGAAATCTTCAAGCGAAAACCGATTGATTTGATTATTACAGACATCATGATGCCTCGGATGGATGGTTATGATTTGATTAATGAGGTCCAGTATCAATCTCCGGATCAGCCTTTTCTCTTTATCACGGCTAAGACCAGTGAGCAGGACAAGATTTACGGCCTGAGCTTGGGGGCAGATGACTTTATTGCCAAGCCCTTTAGCCCTCGTGAGCTGGTTTTGCGCGTTCACAATATCTTGCGTCGCCTTCATCGTGGAGGTGAGACAGAAGTCGTCAGTCTCGGGGATTTACGGATGAATCACGCTAGTCATGAGGTCCAAGTCGGAGATGTGGCGCTTGATTTGACAGTCAAATCCTTCGAAGTTTTATGGCTTCTAGCCAGCAATCCAGAGCGAGTTTTTTCTAAGACAGATCTCTATGAAAAAGTCTGGCAGGAAGATTATGTGGATGATACCAATACCTTGAATGTTCATATTCATGCTCTGCGACAGGAGTTGGCTAAACATGCTAGTTCAGAAACACCCACCATCAAAACCGTCTGGGGCTTGGGCTACAAAATTGAGAAAGCACGAGGTAGTCAATGAAATTAAAAAGTTATATCTTGGTGGGGTATGTCATTTCAATACTTCTAACGATTATCGTGGTTTTTTGGGCCATCCAGCGAATGTTAATTGAAGAAAGAGAGATTTATTTCCTAGTGGGGATATCTCTCATGGCTAGTTTTGTCGGTGCTGGGATTAGTCTCTTTCTCCTATCGCCGGTCTTTACTTCATTGGGCAAACTCAAGGAACATGCTAGGCAGGTAGCGGACAAGGACTTTTCATCAAATCTGGAGGTTCAAGGTCCTGTAGAATTTCAGCAATTAGGCCAAGCTTTCAATGAAATGTCCCATGATTTGCAGGCGACCTTTGATTCCTTGGAAGAAAGCGAGCGAGAAAAGGGCTTGATGATTGCTCAACTTTCGCATGATATCAAGACCCCCATTACTTCGATCCAAGCGACGGTAGAAGGGATTTTGGATGGAGTTATCAAGGAAGGAGAACAAGCCCATTATCTGACAACCATTGGACGCCAGACGGAAAGGCTCAATAAACTGGTTGAGGAGTTGAATTTTTTGACCTTAAATACAGCTAGAAATCAGATTAAAACTACTAGCAAAGACAGTATTTTTCTGGACCAGCTCTTGATTGAGTGCATGAGTGAATTTCAGTTCTTGATTGAGCGGGAGGAGCGAGATGTTCACTTGCAGGTAATCCCAGAGTCTGCTCGGATTGAGGGAGATTATGCCAAGCTTTCACGTATCTTGGTGAATCTGGTCAATAATGCTTTTAAATACTCTGCTCCAGGAACCAAGCTGGAGGTGGTAGCTAAGCTGGAGAGTAGCCAGCTTTCAATCAGTGTGACCGATGAGGGAAAGGGCATTGCTCCAGAGGATTTGGAAAATATTTTTAAACGCCTTTATCGTGTAGAAACTTCACGTAATATGAAAACAGGTGGTCATGGTTTAGGACTTGCGATTGCGCGTGAATTGGCTCATCAATTGGGTGGGGAAATCACAGTCAGCAGCCAGTACGGCCTAGGAAGTACCTTTACCCTCGTTCTCAACCTCTCTGGCAATGAAAAGAAATCTTAAAACCCCTTTACAAATCTAGCTATTCATGGTTGAACAGATTTTGTGTGAAATATCAGCAGGAAAGCATGAAGCTCGTCAACAGGTGTCTTGTGATAAGTAACCTTGGCTGTTTAGGCGAAGGGCATCTGCACGAATCAGGGCTTTCTAAGTGACTATTTCCGCCAAATATTATTTATATCAGGAGGACATACATATGTCACGTTATACAGGGCCATCTTGGAAACAAGCTCGTCGCCTTGGCCTTTCACTTACAGGTACAGGTAAATAATTGGCACGTCGTAACTACGTACCAGAACAACACGGACCAAACAACCGTTCTAAATTGTCAGAATACGGTTTGGGTGAAAAACAATTCCGTAACTTGTTCGTACAAGCTACTAAAGTTAAAGGTGGAACACTTGGTTTCAACTTTATGGTTCTTTTGGAACGTCGTCTTGACAACGTTGTTTACCGTCTTGGTCTTGCAACTACTCGTCGTCAAGCACGTCAATTCGTAAACCACGGTCATATCCTTGTTGATGGTAAACGTGTTGATATCCCATCATACCGCGTTGAAGTTGGTCAAGTAATTTCAGTTCGTGAAAAATCAGCTTAAGTTCCTGCTATCCTTGAAGCAGTAGAAGCTATTATCGAACGTCCAGCATTCGTATCATTTGATGCTGAAAATTGGAAGGTTCATTGACTCGCTTGCTAGAACGCGACGAAATTAACGAAGCACTTGTCGTTGAATTCTACAACAAGATGTTGTAATATTTTATTAAATAAGATGGCCTGTGAAACCTTGAAACTAAGCACTTTGGGGCGCTTTCCCTTAGTGCTTTTTGTGTTTACACAACTTATTTTACACTACCTTCGGAAAACCATATATTGAAAATAGTGATATAAAATTTAGTATTTCTCACTCAGGGCAATATGTGATATGTGCTTTGAGCAAATCGGATGTTGGTATTGATATTGAATTCTTCAGAGAATTGAACTTGAATTTATCAACTGATTCTAAATCTTATATAGAGAAATGGACAATTAAGGAAAGCTAAAGTTATTGGGTTATGGATTGTATCTTCCATTGGAACGTTTAACAATTGTTATAATCAAGATAGAATTCTATGCTATGATAAAACTAAAGATTAAGTAAAGATTCCTAAGGTGAAATCTCTGTATCTTAGGTTATCATATAAAAGACTTTGAAGAAAACATAAATAAGTTTTGGAGTGCTCAACTCTGACGGCTAACCTTTGAAAACACCTCGTTTTTATGCTACTATGAAAGTTATGAACAGACAGTTACAAGGCTTGACTCAGATGGATGTCAAGCGTCGGATAAATGCCGGAAAAACAAATCATTTTAAAGCAAAAACTGGCTCCAGTAATTGGGAGATTTTTAGGCGTAATGTCTTTAACACCTTTAATATGCTCAATTTTGCGATCTTTGTGGCATTGATTGCTGTGCAGGCCTGGTCTAATCTCTTTTTCTTCGGGATTATTGTGCTTAATGCTTTTACGGGGATGATGACGGAGTTGCGTGCCCGTCGCATGATTGATAAGCTCAATCTGATGAATAAGGATCAGATTCGTGTGGTTCGTGATGGTCAGATTTCTGCTATTGATCCTCAGGATATTGTCTTGGATGACCTTATGCTTCTATCTGCGGGTGAACAAGTACCTAGTGATGCCAAGGTTGTTGATGGTATGGCTGAGCTAAATGAGGCTATGTTGACTGGTGAGAGTGATCTCATTCTCAAAAAGGATGGGAAAGAGCTGCTCTCAGGTTCTTACCTTGTGAGCGGTCAGGTCTATGCTAGAGTCATTCATGTAGCTGAGGACAATTACGCCAATAAGCTCATGCTAGAGGCCAAAACGCACAAGCCTATCGTGTCTCGTATCCTCTATAACATGGATAAGATTGCCAAGTTTACAGGGAAGATTGTTATACCATTTGGTCTGGCTCTCTTTTTCGAGGCTTACATGATTAAGCAGCTTTCTCTTCAAGAGTCGGTCGTTACGAGTTCGACAGCGCTTTTGGGCATGTTGCCTAAGGGGATTGCTCTTTTGACCATTACCTCTCTTTTGACGGCTGTTATCAAGCTTGGAATGAAGCATGTCTTGGTGCAGGAGATGTACTCTGTTGAAACTCTAGCACGTGTGGATGTGCTTTGCCTGGATAAGACAGGGACGATTACGCAAGGAAAGATGACCGTTAAAGGTCTAGAGCTCTTGTCTAAGCGTTACACAAAGGAGGAGTTGGAAGGTTTGCTGGCGGCTTACATGCAGCATAGCAAGGATAACAACTCAACAGCCCAGGCTATTCGTAATGCCTATGAAGGCTTGGAAAATAACTATCAGGTTAGTGATATTATTCCATTTTCAAGTGATCGTAAATGGGGTGCTATGGTTATTGATGGGATTGGAACTCTCTTTTTGGGCGCACCTGAGATGCTACTTAAGGAAAATCCCCAAGCAGTAGAAGAGGCGCAGGCACGTGGCTCTCGTGTCTTGATTTTTGCCTTGAGCCCATCAGGTGTTGATACAGAGACCATGGTCTTACCTCCTGATGTGGGAGCCTTGACCTTGCTTGAAATTGCAGATCCTATACGTGAGGATGCGGCTGATACATTGGAATACTTGCGTTCGCAAGATGTGACGCTTAAGATTATTTCTGGTGACAATCCAGTGACGGTTTCTCATATTGCTCATCAAGCTGGTTTTGCCGACTATCAAAGCTATATTGACTGTTCTAAGGTCAGCGATGAGGAGTTGGAGGCTTTGGCTGAGAAGACAGCAATCTTTGGACGGGTATCTCCTCATCAGAAGAAGTTGTTAATCCAAACGCTCAATGCTAATGGACATACCACAGCCATGACAGGTGATGGTGTCAATGACATCCTGGCTTTGCGTGAAGCGGATTGTTCGATTGTGATGGCCGAAGGGGACCCTGCGACACGTCAGATTGCTAACTTAGTTCTTATGGATTCTGAGTTTAAGGACATTCCTGAAATTCTTTTTGAGGGACGCCGTGTGGTTAATAATATTGCCCACATTGCACCGATTTTCCTCATCAAAACTGTGTATTCTTTCCTTTTGGGATTTATCTGTATTGCCAGTATTGTTTTTGGTAAGGCAGAGTACCTCTTGGTTTTTCCATTCATTCAGGTTCAGATGACCTTGGCGGGTCAGTTTATCGAGGGTCTTCCACCATTTGTTTTAACCTTTGAGCGTAATATTCGACCTGTTGAGAAGCATTTCCTCAGACGGTCGCTCCAGTTGTCTATTCCTAATGCTTTGATGCTGGTTATCAGTGTTCTTATTTTCCATCTGTCTCAGGTCTATCTTGGCATGAGCAATACGGACATGCTGACGCTATCTTATTATATGATGGGGTCAACGGGTATCCTTGCCGTTATTCGTGCTTGTATCCCCTTGAATAAGGGCCGCATAGCCTTGATTATTTACTCAGTCTTTGGTTTCTTGATTAGTTCTTTCTATCTAAGAGATGTGATTGAAGTTACAACGCTTAATTCGATTACCTTGCCGATTTATTTGGTGACAATGGCTATCTGTACACCGCTTTTTTTCTGGATTAGCTATAAACAAGGTGCGTTTCAAAAAGCATAAACTGGAACTCAAGCTTCTTAACAGGCTTGAGTTTTTTGATGTTACAGAGTTAGGGATCGTGGGAATTGAAAGGTGCATTAGGATTCTAGTTAATCTTAAAATGACAGTTTGACTTAGTGAATTGGACTTAGAGTAGCAATTGTCGAAATTAACAGAAAATTCTTGACATCTTTTTAAAAAGGAGTACAATAGTTAGTAAATCAGAAAGTAACTGGTCTTAGATTTTCAGGGAGCCTGCGGTGATTGTGAGTAGGTAATCGAGATGAGCGAACATTGGGCTGATTGGATGATAATGAGAAGGTAACACATATTCTTCTCGGTTGGCACCCCTTACCGTGCAACTCCTTGTTAGAGGAGATAGAGATGATGGTCGTTTTTTTGAGACCATTAACTGAGGTGGTACCGTGTTAAACTAGATTTAATGCCCTCACAGAGTTTTTCTCTGTGAGGTTTTTTGTTTACTTTTATCTTTAAAGGTCTATTTACCTTAAAGAAGTATTATTTCATTATTCAATGAAAGGTTGGGTATTATGGATGCATTAAGCAATATTCGAATTGAGATTGATGATATTGACAGAGAGTTAATTCGACTACTGGCCAAACGTCAAAGACTTGTGGAAAAGGCAGGACGGCTTAAGCCCAAGGGAGACAAGGCTGCTGTCCAGGCTAGTGACCGTGTTACCCAAGTGATAGCTAACCGTCGTAAGCAAGCCTTAGAGCTTGGCTTATCGCCAGATGTGGCTGAAGGTGTTTGGAGAAGCATGATTCAAGCCTTTATTGCTTTGGAAGAGAAAGTGAACAAAGAACACTAATGGTGCCGATACATCCTATAAAGGAGTCTTGTATCAGTCTTATTACTCTCGATAAACCAGTTTGAAAGGAAATACTATGAGAAAAATTTTACCAGCCGATACCTTAACACCAATCTTGGCTTATATGCGTGTTCAGGGGGAACACAAGGTTATCCTTGAATCAATTCCTCGTGAGAAGGAAAATGCACGTTTTTCTATTGTTGCCTACAATCCGGTCTTTGAAGTAACCTTCAAGGATAGTGTTCTTTACGAAAATGGTAAGGCAATTGATCAAGATCCTTTCGAATACTTGGACCGAGTAACCGTCAAAGGCATCAAGTCTGACCTCCCTTTCGCAGGTGGAGCCATCGGATTTGCAGGTTATGACATGATTGGTCTCTATGAAAATATTGGTGAGATTCCTGAAGACACGATTGGGACACCTGATATGCATTTCTTTATTTATGAGTCTTATTTGATTTTTGACCACAAGAAGGAAAAGGTTTATGTGGTTGAGGATAATATCTACTCTGGTCGTGACAATGATGCGGTGCGTCAAGCTCTGGGACAGGTGGTAACGAACCTCCAGACTCAGGCACCAAACGAGTTTACACCTCAAGCCTTGCAGGCCTTGCAATTTTCAAATCATATCGAAAAAGAGATCTTCATGGATATGGTGGCTAAGGCTAAAAAGCTTATCCGTGAAGGAGATATGTTCCAATGTGTGCTTAGCCAAAGGTTTTCAGCGGACTTTGAGGGAGATCCTTTGGATTACTACCGTAATTTACGCGTGACTAATCCATCAAACTACCTTTATTTCTATGATTTTGGAGATTATCAGGTGATTGGTGCTAGCCCAGAGAGCTTGGTGTCAGTAAAAAATGGAGAGGTGGTAACCAATCCGATTGCTGGAACTCGTCCTCGTGGTGCCAATGAGGCTGAGGACGCTGCTCTAGCGGACGAACTCTCGCATGATATCAAAGAAACTGCGGAACACCGTATGTTGGTTGACTTGGGACGTAATGATATTGGTAAGATTGCCAAAAATGGCACGGTCAAGGTGACCAAGTATATGGATGTTGAATATTTCCGCTATGTCATGCACCTTACCAGTGTGGTTAAGGGGCAACTCTTGCCGGAATTGACAGCCCTTGATGCTCTCAAATCAACCCTACCAGCTGGAACTGTGTCGGGTGCACCTAAGATTCGTGCTATGCGTCGTATCTATGAGCTTGAGCAGGAAAAACGTGGTATTTATGCGGGAGCTATCGGTTATCTGTCCGCGACAGGAGATATGGACTTTGCCATTGCTATCCGTACTATGATTCTTAAAAATCAAAAAGCCTATGTTCAAGCGGGTGCAGGTGTTGTCTATGACAGTGTTCCTGAAAATGAATTTTACGAAACGATTAACAAGGCGAAAGCTATGACAAGAATAGGAGATGCCCAATGATTTTATTAGTTGATAACTATGATTCTTTTACCTATAATTTGGCACAATACCTAGGGACTTTTACAGAGGTAAAGGTCTTGCGTAACGATGATGAGAAGCTATATGAAGAGGTAGAAAAAGCTGACGGGCTAGTCTTCTCACCAGGTCCGGGTTGGCCAGCTGATGCGGGTAAAATGGAAGCCTTGATCAAGGATTTCGCTGGTAAAAAACCGATGATGGGAATTTGCTTGGGGCATCAGGCTATTGCGGAAACTTTTGGTGGGAAACTCGGCTTGGCTAAGAATGTCATGCATGGCAAACAAAGCAATATTGCTTTTGAAACGCCATCTCCAATTTTCAAGGATATCGACAATGATGTCCCAATCATGCGTTACCATTCCATCGTTGTTGACCAAATGCCAGAGGGCTTTGATGTGACAGCTATCACCACTGATGATCAAGAAATCATGGCCATCCAGCATAAGGAACTACCAATTTACGGTTTGCAATATCACCCAGAGAGTATCGGAAGTCCAGATGGGCTCAAGATGGTTGAAAATTTTGTGAAAATCGTTGCAGGCTAGTTGGTCAGTCTTTTGACTAGATTAGTCTACGCCCAAAACATCTCCTCGTGCATCGGAAAATATTGAACCGTTTATAGAAGGAAAACAGATATGAAAGAAATATTCCTACAAATCTCAAACCGACAAGACTTGTCTCAAGACCAAGTCCAAGCAGTCTTTGATCGCATTCTCAAAAATGAAGTCTCAGAAAGCCAAATCGCTGCATTCCTTATGGGGCTCAAAACTAAGGGAGAAACAGCAGATGAAATTACAGGTATCGTGCGTGCCCTCAAATCACATGCGACGGTATTGCCTGAGACCTTCACAGATGCTATGTGTAACTGTGGTACTGGTGGGGACCAGTCTTATAGTTTCAACATTTCGACTACGGTTTGCTTTGTCCTAGCAGCAGGTGGTATTCGTATGGCCAAGGCTGGTAACCGTTCGATTTCATCTAAATCTGGTTCGGCAGATGTCCTTGAAGCCCTTGGAATTAACGTTGCGGCATCACCAGAAACCCTATCCAAAGCACTTGACGAGGTTGGTTTGGCCTTTATCTTTGCCCAAACAATGCACCCAGCTATGCGTTTTATCGGTCCAGCTCGCCAAGCTCTTGGGATTCCAACGATTATGAACTTGGTCGGACCACTGGCTAATCCGCTTGACCTTGAGACACAACTCATGGGTCTCTATCGTGTTGAATTGCAGGAGATTGTTGCTAATGCTATCCAACAGTTGGGACGTAAACGTGCAGTTATCATTACAGGTCCTGACAATATGGATGAAGCTGCCCTCTATGGCACTAACACCTACACCCTTTTGGAAGATGGTCACATCAGCCAGCACACTTTCACTTATGAAGATTTGGGTATGGAAAAGGTTGAGCTGTCAGATATCACAGGTGGCGATGCCAAGGAAAATGCAGAGATTCTCCTTAGTGTCTTGAAAAATGAAGCTAGTCCTTATCTTGAAACAACAGTGCTTAATGCAGGTCTTGGCTTCTTTGCCAATGGTAAGGTTGCGACCATTAAAGAAGGTGTTGAGCTTGCTCGCCAATTGATTGCGGACGGATCAGCCCTAGAGAAACTTCACCAACTCCAAGAGGTACAAGTATGAGCAAAACCTTTCTCCCAACAATCTTAGAACAAAAAGAAAAAGAAGTAGCTCAGTTGGTCATGGAAGACTTGCAGCCCTTGCGCCAGACCTATCGTCTTTATGATTTTCTCAAGTCAAATCAAAACAAGCTGCAAATTATTTCTGAAGTGAAAAAAGCTAGTCCAAGTATGGGTGATATTAACCTAGATGTGGATATTGTGGCTCAAGCCAAGATCTATGAGGAAAATAGGGCAGCCATGATTTCTGTCTTGACTGACGAGGTTTTCTTCAAGGGTGATATTTCCTACTTGAAAGAAATTTCGTCACAGGTAGCTATTCCAACCTTGGCTAAGGATTTTATTATTGATGAAAAACAGATTGTGCGTAGTCGTAATGCGGGTGCGACAGTCATTCTCTTGATTGTAGCGGCCCTACCAGAAGCTCGTCTCAAGGAGCTCTATGATTTTGCGACGAGCCTTGGCTTGGAAGTCTTGGTTGAAACGCATAATCTACCAGAATTGGAAGTGGCCCATCGTATTGGTGCTGAAATTATCGGCGTTAACAACCGTAATTTGGTGACATTTGAGACAGATATCAATACCAGTCTTGAAATGTCGGCGGATTTCAAGGACAAACCTGTTTATATCTCTGAGTCAGCTATTTTTACAGGTCAGGATGCTGCCTTAGTTGCTCCATATTTTAATGGGATTCTGGTAGGAACTGCCCTTATGACGGCAGACAATGTAGCTGAAAAGGTCAAGGAGTTGCAAATTGACAAAGGTTAAAATTTGTGGACTGTCGACACCAGAAGCAGTAGCAACTGCGGTTGAAGTAGGAGCTGACTACATCGGCTTTGTCTTTGCCAAAAGCAAGCGTCAAGTGAGTCTTGAACGAGCTCACGAGTTGGCCAAAGGGGTGACAGGCCAGACAAAATTCGTCGGTGTCTTTGTTTCACCAAGTCTTGAGGAATTGGAAGAAGCGATTAGTCAGGTTCCCTTAGACATCGTTCAGATTCATGGAACTTTTGATGAAGATCTGATTCCAAAAATTTCAGTACCAGTTATTCGAGCTATTCAGATTTCGGATGGTGATTCTCAAGTCAAGAGTCAGGCGGATTATCTTCTCTTTGACGCTCCTATTGCTGGTAGTGGTCAGACCTTTGACTGGCAACTCTTGGCTGACAAACAGATTGAGCAGAACTATTTTATCGCTGGTGGCTTGACTGTGGACAATGTGGCAGAGGCCAAGGAAACTTTCCAGCCCTATGCCTTAGATGTGTCCTCAGGTGTAGAGACGGATGGTCACAAAGATTTATACAAGATTAAAGCATTTATAGAAAGAGTGAAAGCATGACATATCAACAACCTGATGCAAAAGGATTTTACGGAAAATTCGGTGGTCAGTTCGTTCCCGAAACGCTGATGACAGCCGTTATTGAATTGGACAAGGCTTACCGTGAAGCCAAGGAAGACCCAAGTTTCCAAGCGGAATTGGATGATCTCCTTAAAAACTATGTAGGCCGTGAGACACCACTTTACCACGCCAAACGCTTGACTGATCATATCGGTGGAGCGCAAATTTACCTTAAACGTGAAGACCTTAACCACACAGGGGCCCATAAGATTAACAATGCCCTTGGTCAAGTCTTGCTTGCTAAACGTATGGGTAAGAAGAAAATCATCGCCGAGACAGGTGCAGGTCAACACGGTGTCGCAACAGCGACAGCCGCTGCTCTTTTCGACATGGACTGTACTATCTATATGGGTGAGGAAGATGTTAAACGTCAGGCGCTTAACGTTTTCCGTATGGAATTGCTTGGTGCCAAGGTTTTCAGTGTCACAGATGGTTCGCGCGTGCTTAAGGACGCTGTCAATGCCGCCCTTCGTGCTTGGGTAGCTGGTATTGATGATACCCACTACATCATGGGCTCTGCCCTTGGTCCTGCGCCATTCCCAGAAATTGTCCGTGATTTCCAATCTGTCATTGGTCGTGAAGCCAAACGACAATATGCAGAGATTTCTGGCGGTAAGTTGCCTGATGCTGTAATGGCTTGTATCGGTGGTGGTTCAAATGCTATCGGTATGTTCTACCCATTTGTCAATGACGAGTCAGTAGCTATGTATGGTGCTGAGGCTTCTGGTTTGGGGCTTGATACTGAAAAACACGCCGCAACCTTTGCCAAAGGTCGCCCAGGTATCCTTCATGGAGCGCTTATGGATGTCCTCCAAGATGCTCATGGTCAAATCATGGAAGCTTTCTCTATCTCGGCTGGTCTGGACTACCCAGGGGTTGGTCCTGAGCACTGTTATTTCAACGAAATTGGACGTGCGACTTACGACTCTATCACAGATGAAGAAGCGCTCGAAGGCTTCAAACTTCTATCACGTTTGGAAGGTATCATCCCAGCTCTTGAGTCTAGCCATGCCATTGCGCTTGCGCAAAAAGTGGCAGCTAAGATGTCGCCAGACCAAAGCCTTATCGTCTGCCTCTCAGGTCGTGGGGACAAGGACGTGATGCAGGTTAAAGAACGTTTTGAAGCTGAAGCAGAAGGGAAATAAACCATGACAAAAACACTAACAAAACATCTACAAGCCATCAAGGACAGTAAACGCGGTATTTTCGTACCCTATATCATGGCTGGTGACCACGCTAAAGGTCTAGACGGACTCTTTGAGACTATTGCTCTCTTAGAAAATAGTGGTGTTTCAGCTATCGAGGTCGGTATTCCATGGTCTGACCCAGTGGCTGACGGCCCCGTTATTGAACTGGCAGGACAACGTAGTTTGGCTAAAGACGTGACTTTGACAGCTATCATCAAGAAGCTTCAAGAACAAAAAACCCAGGTGCCTTTGGTGATCATGACCTATATCAACCCAGTTTATCAATATGGTATTGAAGCCTTTGTTAAAGATTTAGCAGAGACTTCTGTCAAGGGGCTCATCATTCCTGATTTGCCAAATGAACATGCTGACTTTATCACACCATATTTGAAAGATAGTGATATTGCTCTCGTACCTTTGGTAAGCTTAACGACAGGAATTGAGCGTCAGAAACAGTTGATTGATGGTGCAGAAGGCTTTATCTACGCTGTTGCCATTAATGGTGTCACTGGTAAGACTGGTAATTACCGTGATGACCTTGATAAACACTTGGCTAACTTGACTGCTCATGCAGACATTCCAGTTCTCACAGGTTTTGGTGTGTCAACAGAGGAAGACATTAAACGCTTTAACGCCGTATCAGACGGTGTTATCGTGGGATCAAAAATTGTCCGTGACCTTCACGACGGTAAGGAAGAAGACGTTGCTGAATTTGTTAAGTTCGGTTCACATTTTGAAAAATAGAAGATGAAGCTCTCCAGAATGGGGAGTATTTTTTAAACAAAATAAATCTACAAATGTAAACAAAAACTCTTGACACCTTTTTACAATAGCGTTAAAATAAATCTACAAACGTAAACGAATAACAAAATTCAGAAAGGAGCTATCATGCTGACAATTTCATCTGCGGAATGGGAAGTCATGCGAGTGCTCTGGGCTAAGGGGCAAGCGACTTCTTCAGAGATTATAGCGATTCTAGCTAAGAAGCTAGACTGGTCGGCTTCGACAGTTAAGACCTTGCTTGGACGTTTGGCGGACAAGGGTTACCTAACTAGTCATCGTCAAGGACGAGGGTTTATCTATCAAGCTAGCTTGGGTGAAGATGAAGCGAATTTTCAAGCTTTAGAGGCTGTTTTTGACAAGATTTGCCTGACCAAACACAGCGACTTGTTGGGTCAACTCATCGAGAAGACGCCGATGACTCAAGCTGATGTGGATAAGTTACAGGCTTTGCTTCTAGCAAAAGAACCTGTGGATCAGGTGGTTTGTGACTGTGTGCCTGGCCAATGCGCTTGTGGGCATCATATGGAGGTGATATAGAAAATGGCAAAAGAAACCTTTGTGGTTAATGGGATGACCTGTGCATCCTGTGTAGCCAACGTTGAAAATGCTGTTAATAAGTTGGATGGTGTGGACAAGGCTGTGGTCAACCTAACCACCGAAAAAATGTCTGTGGATTATGCTGGGGATAAGGTTAGTCCAGAAGCCATTGAAAAAGCTGTGGCTGACGCTGGTTATGAGGCCGAAGTCTACAATCCAGAGACAGCTAAAAGTCAGGAAGAACGTGAAGAAGACAAGATTCACAAGGTGCGTGAGCGTCTCATTTGGTCATCAATCTTCACCATTCCTCTCTTTTATCTAGCTATGGGGCCAATGGTCGGTCTACCTGTGCCAAACTTCTTGTCTCCTCATCATGCAGCCTTGACTTACGCCTTGGTGTTGCTGGTTTTGACAGTGCCCGTCATGTGGTTAGGCCGTTCTTTCTATAGTAATGGTTTTCGTACCTTGGCAAAGGGTCATCCTAACATGGATGCCTTGGTAGCCTTGGCAACTTCGGCGGCCTTCCTTTATAGTCTTTATGGTACTTACCACATTTCTTTGGGGCATGCCCATCACGCCCACCAACTTTATTTCGAGTCGGTGGCTGTTATCTTGACCCTGATTACTCTTGGTAAGTACTTTGAAACCCTCTCTAAGGGTCGAACTTCAGAAGCTATTAAGAAACTTATGCACTTGTCAGCCAAGGAAGCAACTGTCCTTCGTGATGGTAAGGAAGTCAAGCTTCCTGTGGATAAGGTTGTTCTTGGTGACCATATTGTGGTCAAACCTGGGGAAAAGATAGCCGTGGATGGTCGAGTGATTTCTGGTAGCTCTGCTATTGATGAGAGTATGCTTACAGGTGAGTCACTTCCTATTGAAAAATCTGCTGGTAAGCCAGTTTTTGCAGGTTCTATTAATGGTCAGGGTAGCTTGATTTATGAAGCTGAAAAGATTGGTAAGGACACCTTGCTTTCCCAAATTATCAAATTGGTTGAGGATGCCCAACAAACCAAGGCACCGATTGCCAAGATTGCCGATCAGGTATCAGCAGTCTTTGTTCCCGTTGTCATGGCCATTGCCCTTGTTTCAGGTCTCTTCTGGTACTTTATCATGGGACAAACCTTTACCTTCGCTATGACAGTAGCAGTCAGCGTCTTGGTTATTGCTTGTCCATGTGCATTGGGACTTGCGACACCGACGGCCATCATGGTTGGTACAGGCCTTGGTGCTGAACACGGTATTCTCTACAAGCGTGGAGATGTGCTCGAGTTAGCTCACAAGGCTGATGTCCTCGTTTTTGACAAGACAGGAACCATTACTCAGGGTAAACCTCAGCTAGTTTCTAGCTATACTTATGGCAATAGCGGAGCAGCTTTGCAGCTTTTAGCATCTTTGGAAGCCAAATCTGAACACCCCTTGGGTCAAGCCATCCTTGTGGCAGCAGAAAATGCTAACTTGGACCTGTTAGAGATGGACAATTTCTCAAGTTTGACTGGACGAGGACTAACTGCCAGCTATGCAGGAAAAACTTATCTAGCTGGGAATCAAACTCTTATGGCTGAGGAAAAAGTCGACTTGACTTCAGCACAAGCTGATTTCCAAAGCTTGACAGCGGATGGTCAGACACCTATTTTCTTGGCTGAAGATGGTAAGTTAATCGGACTCTTTGGTGTAGCTGATCAGGTTAAAGCAGATAGTGCTGATATGGTGGCAGCCCTTCATCAAATGGGCAAGGAGGTCATCATGTTGACTGGTGATAATGACCAAACAGCCCAAGCCATCGCTCAAAAGGTTGGCATCAAGCGTGTTATCAGTCAAGTGCTTCCGCAAGAAAAATCTAGGGTGATTAGCGACCTTCAAGCAGAAGGAAAATCAGTCATCATGGTTGGTGATGGTATCAATGATGCCCCAGCCCTTGCGACTGCTGATATCGGTATTGCCATGGGTTCAGGGACAGATATTGCCATGGAAAGTGCCGATATGGTCCTTATGAAACCAAACCTCATGGATGTCGTTAAGGCTCTGAAAATTAGTCAAGCAACTATCACAACGATTAAAGAGAACCTCTTCTGGGCCTTTATCTACAATATCCTGTCTATCCCAGTGGCCATGGGTGTCCTCCACCTCTTTGGTGGCCCGCTTCTTGACCCAATGATAGCAGGACTGGCTATGAGCTTTAGCTCTGTCTCAGTTGTCCTCAATGCTCTGCGCCTCAAACGTCGCAAAGTCTAAGTGTCGATTGCTTTTGCTCTCCCCATCACTTAAGACGTATATCAAAAAACAATTAAAGAAAAGGAAGAAAGAAAAATGACAAAAACATATAATATTACAGGAATGAAATGCCAAGGCTGTGTCAACACCGTTACCGAAAAACTCTCTGCTGTCAAAGGTGTTGATAAGGTTCAAGTTGACCTCGAAAACAAACAAGTCACTATCGAAGGTAAACCATGGAAGTGGTCTCTCAAACGTGCCCTCAAAGGCACTAAGTTCGAACTTGGTGATGAAATTTAAGACAGGAAAAAAACAGCTATCAGGCTGTTTTTTTCTGCCCATAATCTTTTTGAAAATCCCTTCCTTTTGTGATATGATTAAAGTAATTATGTTCTCAAAATTGAGACTAGAAAATCAAGAAAAGAAAACGGTATACCTATGTCTAAACAAACCCTTATCCTTCT
>SKER01001219.1_pt1 | contig 22166 bp, 22 predicted proteins | sample 4826961 | NCBI WGS metagenome assembly SKER01 (sample SAMN11008804, study PRJNA524170) | human gut metagenome | biome: Human fecal sample; material: Feces; isolation source: fecal sample from pouch patient p47 | host: Homo sapiens | place: Israel: Tel-Aviv | collected 2016-11-16 | reverse complement strand
AGCTGGTTGCAAGACGCGTTCGAGAATGCAATGTATATTGTGAGATTTATTCTTACAAAACAGACCTTCAGAAGATCAAGGATATGAATCCAAAAGGAATCATTCTGACAGGTGGTCCGAACAGTTGTTATGAGGCAGACTCCCCGACCTATACAAAAGAATTGTTTGAACTTGGAATCCCTGTATTGGGACTGTGTTATGGAGCCCAGCTGATGATGCATGTACTTGGTGGTGAAGTAAAACGTGCGGATGTCAGAGAATATGGAAAAACTGAGGTGTTGATTGATAAAGCCTCTTCAAAAGTATTTGAAGGCGTGTCAGCATCTACAATCTGCTGGATGAGTCATTTTGATTATATTGCGCAGATCGCACCGGGATTTGAGATTACAGCACATACGGCAGACTGTCCGGTAGCAGCCGCAGAGAATGCAGAAAAACAGCTGTATGCGATCCAGTTCCATCCGGAAGTACTTCATACAGTACAGGGAAAAGAGATGCTCAGCAATTTCGTGAGAAATGTGTGCGGATGTGCCGGCGACTGGAAGATGGATGAGTTTGTAGAAAACTCAATCAAAGAGATTCGTGCAAAAGTAGGCGACGGAAAAGTATTGTGTGCACTTTCCGGCGGTGTGGATTCTTCCGTGGCAGCAGTTATGCTTTCCAAGGCAATCGGAAACCAGCTTACCTGTGTATTCGTAGACCATGGACTTCTTCGTAAAAACGAGGGAGATGAGGTAGAAGCAATCTTCGGACCGGAAGGTGACTATGACCTGAACTTTATCCGGGTGAACGCACAGCAGAGATTTTATGAGAAACTTGCAGGAGTGACAGAGCCGGAGCAGAAGAGAAAAATCATCGGAGAAGAATTCATCCGTGTATTCGAGGAAGAAGCGAAAAAGATTGGAACGGTTGATTTCCTGGTACAGGGAACCATTTATCCGGACGTAGTAGAAAGTGGTCTCGGCGGTGAATCCGCAGTGATTAAGTCTCACCATAACGTAGGAGGACTCCCGGATTACGTAGATTTCAAAGAAATTATTGAGCCGCTTCGTGATTTGTTCAAGGATGAAGTAAGAAAAGCAGGTCTGGAGCTCGGACTTCCGGAGCGTCTGGTGTTCAGACAGCCATTCCCGGGACCGGGACTTGGAATCCGTATTATCGGAGAAGTAACAGAAGAAAAAGTAAAAATCGTTCAGGATGCAGATGCTATTTACCGTGAAGAGATGGACGCAGCAGGCATGAACAAGACAGTAGGACAGTATTTTGCTGCATTGACAAACATGAGAAGCGTTGGAGTTATGGGTGATGAAAGAACCTATGATTACGCAGTTGCACTTCGTGCAGTCAATACGATTGACTTTATGACAGCAGAGTCAGCAGAGATCCCATGGGAAGTACTGCATAAGGTAACAAGCAGAATTGTCAATGAAGTAAATCATGTGAATCGCGTAGTGTATGATCTGACGGGAAAACCACCTGGAACAATAGAGCTTGAATAGTTGCTACATCTCTGGAAAGCCTTGATTTATAAGGCTTTCCAGAGTTTTTTCTTTTTATTGGCTACAAATTGGCTACATCTGCCAGTTGGCTACTATCTGGGACTGTTGTTCCGTTGATAATATTTTCAAGCTGTTGTGCGACTTCGGCTTGTTTGTTCGGATACAGATGACTGTAAGTATTTAAGGTTGTCTGTATTTTTTCATGCCCTAAACGGTCAGCAATCAGAAGTGGCTGGCATCCCATCTCAATCAAAAGGCTGGCATGGGAGTGACGGAGATCATGCACACGAATTTTCTTTACACCGGATTTTTTACATCCTCTGAGCATTTCATGGTTCAGGAAATGTTTGGTGTAAGGGAAAAGCCTGTCGTTAGGCTGAATCTCATAACACTTGTCCATATAGGTTTTCAAACAATCAGCAAGTGTTTGTGGTATCGTGATAACCCGGTTACTTTTCGGCGTTTTAGGTGCCCAGACAACATCTTTACCATTGATTCTCTGGAAGGTTTTGCTGATGGCGATGGTATTATTTTTCAAGTCTACATCAGCCGGCGTTAAAGCACACAGTTCGCCTACCCGCATTCCAGTATAGTACATGGTCATGAAAGCTGTATAAGAAGCTGGCTTATCCTGTACGGCTGTAATAAACTGTTCAAATTCCGTCTTTGTCCAGAACTGCATTTCTTCTGCATTACTTTTTCCCATGCTGCCAGCTTTGGTGCATGGATTTTCCCGTAAATCATAATATTTCACTGCATAATTGAACATAGCGGTAATCTGGTTGTTGATCGCTCTAAGGTAGGTCTGTGCATAAGGCTTTCCGTTCTTATCACGATATGCAGTTAATCCGTTCTGCCATTTACGGATATCCTTTGGAGTAATCTCATTGATCGGGATTTTCCCAAACACCGGAAGGATTTTTTTATCTACCATATAACGCTTGCTGATAATGGTGGATTCTTTCAGACGGTGTCCCATATCCTCGAAGTATAAATCTACAAAATCCCGAAACAGCATACCCATATCTGCATTGGCTTTGTTGAGAAAGTCTCTTTCCCACTCCAGAGCCTCTTTTTTTGTGGCAAAACCAGGTTTTTTCTTATGGATGGTCTTTCCTGTGTAGTCTTTGACACGCACCTGTGACATCCATTTTCCAGTTGTATCTTTTGTTACTGACAATTACATCATTCCTTTCATAAGAGTTTTCAACTCGTCTTATGTAGGTTTATTTGCCAGAAAAAAGTGCATTCCTTCTTTTTAATCGTTCCTCAGTATCGAGATTTTCCGGTTCTTCTATCTCTACACCCTGTGAAGCATAGTAGGCAAGAGTTTTATCTTTCCAATCTTCATATGCATCTTTAGCCATGCAATACTGTTGGAAAGATTCCCTGTTGTTTTCCCATTCTTCGAGGAACAGGCACATATCTGCATTCTGTTCGGCAGATTTGTCTTTTCCGTCAAAAGTAATGGAACATTGCCAGCCATCATGGTGGGGCGGTCTTTTGGTTTCTATGGAAAAGTGCAGTCCGCTGATTTTTTCCAGTTGAAACAAACATTCCATAACATCAGAGAGACAGTCAAATTTGAAATCCCCTGTCTGATGTCCGAGAAGATAGGTAGAAGTCGTATCAAGCACTTTAGCCAATTCATTGACCATTGCGATTGACACTTCAATTTCCCCACTTTCATATTTTTGGATAGTACGGAGAGATTTTCCAAGAAGGTTTGCTAAATCTTTCTGGTTATACCCTCTTTTTTTTCGGAGTGTTTTAATTCGTTCTCCTATTGTTGAAACTTCCATTTTGTTCATGTTTTATTCACCTCAAGGATAATATAACACGAAATAAAACGAATTGCAAGTGCGTATTATTGAAAGTATATGTTGACAAATACGAAAAAGTAACGTATGATATAAATGCGAATTAAAAGTGCGTATTAAAAACGTATTAAATAGTAAATGTGAAATAAAGGCGTATTACAATAGCACTTTGGATAGATAGAAAGCAGAAAAAGGAGGAGATTGTATGCAGATTAATGTATCTTATATTACCGCAAATGACATTATGGAGATTCTCGGGGTTGGGAGAAGCAAAGCCTATGAAATTGTGCGGGTAATGAATGAGGAACTGGAAAATGCCGGATATAACATCATCAAAGGGAAAGTTCCGGTTAGGTATTTTCAGAAAAAATATTATGGCTGTGAGATGAAAATGGAATGAATATCTTTCAGACAGTAAAAGAAAATGTAACTGCAAGGCAAGCAGCTGAACAGTACGGATTTAAAATAAGTAAAAATGGGATGATCTGTTGCCCCTTTCATGATGACAGGCATCCCAGTATGAAAGTAGACAAAGGCTTTTGCTGTTTTGCCTGTGGTGCGAAAGGGGATGTGATCACATTTGTGGCGGATTTCTTTCACCTTGCACCATTGGAAGCAGCAAAGAAACTGGCAGAAGATTTTCAGATACCTATTTTTATAGATAACGCAAAGAAAAGGAATGCCAGTAAGAAGAAAGAAAAACCGAAAAGAACGTTGTACCAGACCGAAAAGAAATTTGAAGAATGGGAACGGGAAAGTATCCGCATTTTATCAGATTATCTTCATCTGCTGAAAGAATGGAAAGTGAGCCATGCACCTAAAATGCCAGACGAAGAATGGAAAGCAGAATTTATAGAAGCCTGTCAACAAACAGAAAAGATAAATTACTATCTGGATTTACTGGTGTTTGGAGAGTTACAGGACAGAATTGAATTTTTACTGGATAGTGGGAAGGATGTGAAAAGAATTGAAGAACGAATGGAAGAATATAGACGAAACAACAAGGAACAGACTGGAAAAAGCATTGGATCAGAGGGAAATGAATTCTAAGCCGTACTCTCAGGAATGGTTTGAGGATGGGCAGATTGATGAGGTGGCATTTTGTGAAAATTTCCTGCAAAGAATGCCATTGAAATGTATCAACGGTATCTTTTTCAGTTATGATGGAATGCTGCCAGATGGCGAAGTGGAAAAAGAAATTTACAGAATGGTAAAACCGGTTCTTACGAAAGGGGTTTCCAAAAAAGTAAAACAGCTTTTGGAGGTTCTTAAACTGGAAGCTTATTCCGAAGAACTTCCGGTGCAGATGGATCGCATCCATGTGAATAATGGGACTTATTTTCTGAATGGAGATTTCACAGAGAAGAAAGAGTTTTGCCTAAACCGATTACCTGTAAATTATGAAATGAAAGAAACAAAGCCAGAACGGTGGTTACAATTTCTTTCGGAACTGTTGGAGGAAGATGATATTCCTACATTGCAGGAATATATGGGGTACTGCTTAATTCCATCCAATAAGGCACAGAAGTTATTGATTATCTTAGGAAAAGGCGGGGAGGGAAAATCCCGTATCGGTCTGGTGATGAGAAAAATCCTCGGAACGAATATGAATGTAAGCAATATCCAAAAGGTAGAGCATAACCGTTTTGCAAGGGCAGATTTGGAATACCGACTTTTGATGGTGGATGATGATATGAAACTGGAAGCATTGAAAGACACCAACTATATTAAAACCATTGTCACGCTGGAGGATAAGATGGACTTGGAACGGAAGTCAAAGCAGAGCGTACAGGGAAATTTATATGTCAGATTTCTCTGCTTTGGAAATGGAAGTCTGAGTGCTTTACATGACCGTTCCTATGGATTTTACCGCAGACAGATTATCCTTACGGTCAAAGATGTGCCACCAGACAGAGTAGATGATCCTTATTTGATTGAGAAACTGCAAAGAGAAGCAGACGATATTTTTCTCTGGTGTCTGGAGGGATTGAAACGATTACTGAAAAATAAATACCGCTTTACCATCAGCGAACGTGCAAAGAAAAACCTACACGAAGCTATGGAATCAGGGAATAACATCATTGCTTTTATGAAGTCATCCGGGTATATCCGACTGGAAGAAAATACAACGGCAACTTCTAAAAATTTATATCAGGCATACTGCCGCTGGTGTGAAGACAATACAGAAAAACCTATGAGTGCAAAAAGTTTTTCGGGGTACTTAAAAGAAAATGAAAAGAAATATCACATTCATTATTCAACGAATATTCCCTCAGACAATGGGAAAAATGCCAGAGGATTTCAGGGAATCCATACGCAGATACGCATAGACAACTATCGTTGATGCAGATGAGATACAGATAAAAAAGAATTTTCCAAAGAAGCGTATATGCGTATATCTTTAGGAAAATCAAGGAATTACAGGTTTCTGAAAAGTGTGGAAAATGCGTTTATACGCTTATACGTGTAATTTTTGAATTTATTTTATTTTTTAACAGAAGGGAGTGTTGCAGATGTTAAAGCAGCCGGAAAGAGAAAGTAGAAATGTGAATGATTTCTTTTATGAGATGGAGGGCAGACAGATACAGAAAATGAACAAGGTACTGGTAGGCGTAGAACTGACAAAAGCAGAGGAAAGAACTTTGATATGGCTTGCCGGATGGGAAGAAAGTACCGTGGATCATCTGCTATCAGTCATAGAAAAAACAGCCCGGATACGCCCATAAATCGAAGCATGAGTCCGAGAAGTAACCGGACTTTGTTAAACAAAAACAAGCCCTCGGCGATTGAGAGCGAAATACACCCATCGCACAAACCTACGGTTTATACTCTGTGTATTTCGCTCTGCGAGGCGTATGCCAGATACGGCAATCGGTTCGTAAACAGGTGCCTATGCACCTACTCACAATAAAGTCGGCGAGAGCTGAGGAAGGAGGATGCTTATAGGAAGACACTCATTTATTAGACAAAGTAAGCTGTCCGATGTGACAGGGCGTATTGATTATATCTCCAATCCGAAACGACAGGAATATCTCTATGCAACCTATCAGACAGAAGGGGCAACACCGGAGTTTTGGAAAAATCTTGCAGGAGAAAATCAGTTGGACTTTAAGGCGAGCGGATCGGCAGGGAAATGTATCGAGGGGCGTGAGTTTATCATAGCACTTCCTGAAAGTTTTGTTCAGTACAGAGCAGATGATGTGGTAAGACTTTTTACGGAAACTTTCCATAAAAGATATGGTGTGGAGTGCAGCGCAGCCCTTCATCACAACAAGACAAAAACGAATTATCATATCCATCTGGTATTCAGCGAACGGAAAATGTTGGAGCAGCCTGAAGTGAAGATTGCCACCCGAAATATGTTTTATGATGAGCAGGGAAAACATAGACGCACAAAGAAAGAGGTTTTAGACGAGCAGGGCAATCTTCGGGCGGGATGCAGTATCATCCCCAAAGGGGAAGTTTATGAAAGCCATATCTTCACGAAAAAGGATGAATGGTTTAAGAACAAAGCCTTTACTAAAGAAGTCAAGGAACTATTTACCGATACGATCAACCGATATGTAAAAGAAGAATCAGAAAAACTGTCCGTATTCCAACAGGGCGGCGTATATCTGGCAACTAAGAAAATCGGAAAAAACAATCCGAAAGCAGAGGAGATAAAGGCAGACAATGCGGCAAGGCAGGAATGGAATCGGACAGTTGATGTGGCATTAGTCGAGGGCGTTCCTGAAGAAGATATTTTGAAGATAAAGCAGGAAAAAATTACAGATAAAACGCTGCAATCTATCAGGACACACGGTTGGCTGCCAGATATGTTCCGCCAGATTATCCGAGGTGCGAAAGATTTTTTGCAGGAAGTAATTTTCAAATTTAAACTACCGCCTAAACCTGTACCAAAGATTGACTTGCAGGAATGGAAAGATATGCAGAAGCTCATGTATGAATTGCAGAGACAGTCCATGGAGATAAAACGCACACAGCAGGATATTTCTTCTCTGAAAAAACAACTGTCACAGTTACGAGGACTATTTAAAGGCAAAGAGCGAAAATCTTTGGAGGGGAAAATTGAACTGTTAGAGGATTTGGAGAAACGTCTGCACAAGAGTTTGGAACAGATAGTAAAGCGGGAAGGCTATCCCAATGTGCAAGCCTTTCAGAAGGTTTATAACAAGGCAGAAGAATTGATTATAGAATACAACGAAGAACTAAGGGCATGGAAAAATCAGACGGAACAGAAAAAAGAGAAACCGTTAGAACAGCCGAAAAAAGCGAGTGTATTGGAAAAGCTGCACCGCTATCAACAGGAAGGCAGACAACAACCCAAACGGTCAGTTAAGAAGCAATCTATGGATAGAGAACGATAAGAAAGGTGGAAACGATTATGAAGAAAACAATATTTGAAGAAACGGGCGGCACTTATATCAGACATGGGGATTATCTTATCCCCTGTCTGAGTGTGGAAATGCTAGAAACTGAGTTGTTTAATCAAAACATTAAATGTGTGAACTCATAATTAAATGTGAAAAAGAACTTGCCCTATCGTTGTGTGTATGATATGATAAGAAAGAAACGAATGTATGTTCTGTGCTTGGAGGGTACAATGAAGATAAGTTATAAGAAATTGTGGAAGTTGTTAATTGACAGAGAAATGATGAAAAAGGATCTTGCTGAAAAGGCGGGGATAAGTAATGCGTCAATAGCAAAGCTTGGAAGAAATGAGAATGTAAATACGGATATATTACTTAAGATATGTGTCGCATTAGAGTGCGAAATTTCGGATATTTTAGAAATTGTTCCAGATGAATCGGAGTGATTGGAGTGGACAGACTGACTAAAGAGCAACGCCACAAGAATATGAAAAATATTAAATCAAAGGATACATCAATAGAGCTGAAATTGCGTAAGGAATTGTGGAAAAGAGGTTATAGGTACAGGAAGAACTATTCTGAATTACCAGGTAAACCAGATATTGTGTTAACCAAATATAAAATAGTTATATTTTGTGATAGTGAATTTTTTCACGGGAAAGACTGGGAAGTGCTAAAACCTCAGTTGGAACGTGGGAAAAATGCAGAATTTTGGATTAATAAAATATCAAAAAATCAACAGCATGATAATGAGATAAATAAGCAACTGCAATTTCTTGGATGGACTGTGATTCGATTCTGGGGAAAAGACATTATGAAAAATACAGAAGAGTGTATACGGGTTATAGAAGAAGCTGTTTTTGATGCAAAATATAATGATTACGATATGGAGTAGAGGAGATTTCGCATGTATAAATCAATAGATTTGTTTGCTGGTATTGGAGGAATTAGAAAAGGTTTTGATAAGGCATTTGGAAGAAAAATCAAGACAGTATTTGTAAGTGAGTGGGATGCGTATGCACAGCAAACTTATAGGATTAATTATAATGATAAATTTGATATAGCAGGTGATATTACACAGATTGATGAAAAGAGTATTCCAGAATTCGATATTTGTCTTGCTGGTTTTCCGTGTCAGGCATTTTCTCTTGCAGGTAAGCGTATGGGATTTGAAGATGACTACAAGGGGTTATGTAGGGGGACGCTTTTTCAGGATGTGGTACGGATTTGCGAATATCACAAGCCCAAAGTTATTTTTTGTGAGAATGTAAAGGGGCTTGCCATTCACGATAGAGGAAGAACATTTAAAGTTATAAAAAAGGCTTTTGAACAGATAGGATACACTGTTTATGATAAAGTTTTAAACAGTAAAGATTTTGGGGTACCACAGAACAGAGAACGTATTTATATTGTGGCTTTCAGAAACGATATCGACAGCAGCAAGTTTAAGTTTCCAGAGCCTACTAATCCTAATACATGCATAAGGGATATTATGGAAGAAAATGAGGTTAGTGTTAAATATTATCTGTCTACAGTTTATATTGATACGTTAAAGAAACACAAAGCACGTCATGAATCTAAGGGGAATGGTTTTGGCTATGAAATAAGAGATTTGGATGGTAAGGCAGGAGCCATTGTATGTGGCGGTATGGGGAGAGAGAGAAATCTTATTATTGATAAGAGGCTTACAAATTTTGTTCCCGTTACACATATTAAGGGCGAAGTGAACAGAGAGGGAATTAGAAAAATGACTCCGAGAGAATGGGCAAGATTGCAGGGGTTCCCAGATGATTTTAAACTTGAACTGGCTGATACACATTTGTATAAACAGTTTGGTAATAGTGTAACGGTTAATGTTATTGAGGCAATTGCCAAAGAGATAAGGAAGGTGTTGGAGAATGGCAAATAAAGATGGAAGAATGTCAGGTAATAAAGGTGAATGGTCAGAGTTATATGCATTTATGAAATTACTCAGTCAGGGAAGAGTTTACGCTGCTAATGAAAGAGTGGAGAAAATAGATGAGGTATATTATCCGATTCTTAAGATTATGAGAGAGGAAGTAAAAGGGGAGAACATTGACTATGTGATTGATAATGACCTGGTGCATTTGGAAATACAGTCAAAGCGTGTCCTGAGTGTGTCAAGAAAGTCGTTGGATGATAATGCAAATCTGCTCTTGCAGGAGATTGCATCACATAGCGGCAGTTTTGAAGTAGAGGAAATTGCCAGTTTTGCAAATGGAATAAAAGTCACAAAGATTAAAGCACCATCAACGGATACGACGGATATTTCAATGCAGATTGAAGACATTCACACTAATTTTATTCGCAATGTAGGGTTTTCAATTAAATCAGAAGTAGGACATGCACCTACTTTGATGAATGCAGGTACAACGACTAATTTCATATATAGAGTTACGGGTATAACACCTGAACAGGCAAATGAAATCAATGCTATTGATACAAGAACCAAGATTAAGGATAGAATGGCAAAAATTATCGAATATGGCGGTAGTGTGAAGTATTGTGGAATGAGCCATGACGGTTTCAAAAGAAATCTTATTATGGTGGATAGTAGTATGCCTGAGATTATTGGAAATATGTTGTTATATTTCTACTCAGAAGATGTGAAGGAATGTGACAAGCTGGTTGAAATGCTTGGAGAAAGAGATCCTCTTGGATATGGTGATGCTATGATGTATACATACAAATTTAAAAAATTCCTATGTTCGTGTGCATTAGGAATGAAACCAGCAAAACCTTGGGACGGACTGGATGAAGCAAATGGAGGTTACATAATTGTAAAGGCAAATGGAGAAATTTTGGCTTATCATATTTATAACAGAAACTTTTTTGAACAGTATCTGTTAGATAATACGATTTTAGAAAGGGCTTCCACAAGCAGACATGATTATATGAGTCTGTATGAGGAGGATGGGGAAATGTATATTAAAATGAATTTGCAGGTAAGGTTTAGATAGATAAGGGAGATTATGGATGAGTGAAATAGTAATCGGAATCAAAAATTGCAACTGTATTAAAGAAGCAAATATAAAGATTGAAGAAGGAACATTGAATATAAAATATGGTTCTAACGGTACTGGAAAATCTACAATCAGTAAGGCGATTTTCTTGAAAACACATGGGAATAATTCGGAACTTCAGTCTTTACAGCCTTATGGAGCGAATGAAACGGAAAAACCAGAAGTGAATGGTGTAACATTCAATAAGGTTATGGTTTTTGACGAAAGTTATGTCAATTCTTATTTATTTAAAGAAAAAAGCTTTTTGGAAAATTCATTTCGTGTATTTTTGAAGTCAGAAGAATGCGAGAAACTGGCAGGTGACATTGCTGAATTACTGTCCGAGTTACAAGGGATTTTTCAACAAAATGAAGCTATTCAGAATATTAGGGCTTTTTTACCTAAATATGCAGAGACTGTTAAATATAGTGATGGAGAAATTTCAAAAAAAGGTGGTGTTGGTGAATTTTTAAAGGGGAATGGTGCAGGTTTTGATAAGTATGATGAACTGAAAGGTTATAAGTCCTTTTATGACAGAGATATGATTAGTGTTACTAAATGGGCGAAGTGGAGAAATGATGGTATAAAACAGATGCACGGAGAAAATTGCCCTTTTTGTGCTGATAAATTGAAAAAAGAAATAGATAAAGAAAATGAAGTGATTTCGAAAGTATTCAAAAATTCAGCTCTTTCAACGGCAAATGCTGTTTTGGAATATTTACATGAGGCAGTAGCAAAGAATTATATCAATCAAGATGCAATATCCGTTCTTCAAGAATACATTAGCAGTACAGGAAAAGAAGATTCTTTAGTGTCAGAGTTGAAAAGTTTGGGGACGGAAACGGAGTATTTATACAAGAAAATTGAAAAAATCTGTCTGTTTAGACCCATGAATGTAACTCATGAACAATTAGAAAATATTGATAATAACTTAAACGAGATGTACATAGATAAGAGGCAGATTAATAAATTTTATTCGACTGAGCTTATTTACGAAATGGTAGATGAAGTGGAAAATAAAATTAATAATCTGAAGGTAAATACTGGGAAATTAAGAGGTTTATTTGTACAACACGAGAAAAAGATGGAGGCATTGATTAGTAAAAGGAAAGATGACATAAATCAATTCTTTTTATTGGCAGGATTTCCATATAAGTTTGAGATTATACCTGATGGAGAAAATAAAGCGATTTCATATTTATCACCGATTAATACAGAGGATATAAAAGTATCTGATCCAGATACACATTTGAGTTGGGGAGAAAAAAATGCGTTTTCTCTTGTTATGTTTATGTTTGAAGCAGTAAGCGAAAAGGCAGATTTAATTGTATTGGATGACCCAATAACATCGTTTGATAAGGATAAAAAATTTGCAGTAATTAGAAGATTGTTTGATAATCAGAAGGTAAGTTTTCGAGACAAGACAGTACTTATGGTAACACATGATATGCAACCGCTTATTGATTATGTGCATAATGATTTCTTTAAAAGAATGGGATTAACCACACCTGTGAAAGCAAAATATTTGCTGAATGAAAATGGTACTATAAATGAGTAAGAAATATTAAGGGATGACTTGTTAAATACTGTGGAATTGACAAAATTAATTGCAAATGACCTAAATAGAAGTATGGCGGTACGTATTGTGAATTTAAGAAAATATATCGAGTTGACAAAACCCGGGTATTCGGAAAGTGATATATATGAAGTCCTTTCTAATATTATTCACGGAAGAAAAATTGCAACACTACCTGATGGAGAAACCATGTTAGATGAGTTGGTTAAGGCAAGTGGAATGGCTGAAATACAGAGCTATTTGGGGTTGTTTTCATATGATGACATTATTGAGAATGTTAGTTCAGAAATATTGTTTGATGCACTTGCATCTGCTGATAACTATGAAAAAACAGTGACTGCAAGGCTTCTTTTTGAGAGATATGATGGATTACTTTCTAAATTAAAAAAGAAGTATCCAGCTGCATGTAAGTTTGTCAATGAAACAAATCATGTAGAAAATGACTATATTTTTCAGTTAGATCCATTCAAATTTTTTCAGATTCCGCAATTTTATTTAAGTGAAATTGAAACCTTTTTGGAAAATGAAAAAGAAACAATTATAAAGGGGTTTAACAAAGGAAACTGAAACGGAAAAGTAGAATATATCAATTGAGCAAGTTGCCTTATTATCGGGGAGTTTGAGATTAGGATAATATAATCTATCTTCAATCGAGTAGAGTGATTTCATTCTGGTTGTACAAATGTTAATTTTATTTAAGGAAGAACTTGTAAGCCACCAGGTAAAACTCATTTTGAATATGGAAAAGCTCGGGAATTGTGAGTAAGTTGTATTGAGGTGAATAAAAAATAGTGGCTACATTTTGGCTACAAAAATATTATGGACGAAGTAGATTGTGCGGATGATTAATCACAAAACACATATAAAACGAACTGATAATACGTTTTATAAGCGTTCATACGAATGTAAAAGACGAGTTTGAATAGTGCAAGAATATATTATTTATATTGTATAGCAGGTGGTCTATAAGATTGCCTGCTATGTATATTTTATTTTGTGATGTTTTATTTATATTATAATATCGTTGCCATAAAAATATGGTTTGATTATTTAAAGATAAAGAATTCTGTGGCATCGAGAGTTGTTTTAAGGGGGAGAGAAGTGTTAAGAAAACAAAAGATTAAAAAAATTTGTTTTATATTATTTACACTAATTTTAATTTGCTTTCTGTTTAAATATCGAAAGATAATAGCTATAGTAATTTCTAGATATTATTTTGCAGTTAATCTAAGTCTAGGGAAAGTTTTGTTGAATGCAATCATAATTTGCATTGGCTCATTGTTGAGTATATTAGTATGTTGGATTGTCGGAAGATACAGAGATGAAAAGATAATGAATGCTGGAGGCTCTTTTTCAAGTAGGCATCCACGATTAAACATGATTGTTGGTCTAGCATTAGTAATAATTATAGGGACTATTTGTTTTGTAGTAGCATATTATACTTTTTTATATTTAGGACGTATCATTAACGCATTAGTTGATTGGGTATCCAATATGGCGTCTAAGATGGATGCAGTTGTAATTGTTGCATTTATAACAGGAACGGTGTCTATAGTAGGTGTAATTATTAGTTCCGTCGTTGCTAAGATAATTGATTATAGAAAAAGCAGACAGGATTATTTAGCAAAAAAAAGGGAAATACCATATGGGGAATTTGTTGAGATGATTTATAAAATTCAACAAAATGTAAAAAATAGTGGAAGCTATACGGAAGAAATGATGCTGGAAGATCTCTCTAGATTTTCAAGACAAATCACACTTTGGGGGTCATCTAAAGTTGTGCAGAAATGGGTGAAATTTAGGGAAAATGGGGCTAAACCAGATGCAGGTACGAATAATTTGTTTTTAATGGAAGAAATAATGAACGAAATGCGAAAGGATTTAGGATTAAAGAAAGTTAAGAAAGGTAACTTATTGGCCTTTTTTGTAAATGATATAAAAGAAGTTTTAAAAGTTAAGAAATAGTATTAATCAAGTAATGGTGGCAACAGAAAATCTGTAAGGCAGAGTAAGTGATGTAATTGAAGTAAATAACGGTGTGTATATGCACAAAACTTAAACAAATAAATTTAATAACATTAAAGGGCACGCCGAGTTCAAATAAATAGTGTAGTAAGATAAAAAGAAGAGAAATTTGAAGTTTACGAAGTGAACGGGGGGTTACAATGGGCTTTTGGATTTTTATGTTGATTATGGATCTGCTCATTCCGGTTACGATGATTGGTTTTGGAAGCTATTTTATGAAAAATGCTCCAAAGGAAATAAATGCAGTATTTGGATATCGAACTTCGATGTCTATGAAGAATAAAGACACATGGGAATTTGCTCATAAATATTGTGGTAAAGTTTGGTGCGCCTCTGGAATAGCTATGTTATCGATAACAGTAATATTCATGTTTTTAGTAATCGGTAAAAATGAAGAGTGCGTGGGGCGTATAGGAGGAATTATCTGCGGTGTTCAACTTATTCCTTTAATCGGGTCCATTTTTCCAACAGAAGTAGCCCTAAAAAAGAATTTTGATAAGAATGTATAGTGGTTCAGTTGTCAAGACACAAATTTAATCTTTTTATAATGAACAGATATATGTAGTTGAAAAGGGGAAGAATGTCCCCCTTAAGCTGCATACTCAATCAAAAGTACCGGATAATAATAGGATGCCGGAGTTTGATTGTTAATGGCAGAATGACAACGTTCAAAATTGTAGGTATGAATATATTTCCCAATCGCTTTCCGTGCTTCACGGATATTGGCATACTGAGTCAGATATGCTTCCTCGTACTTAAAACTACGAAACCATCTTTCAATCATAATATTATCTGCCCAACGGCTTTTTCCATCCATGCTCTGACGAATCTGGTTCTCCTTGAGGAAATTCATATATTCGTTGCTTGTAAACTGACATCCCTGATCAGAATTTAGGATAACTGGTTTTGCTGTTTTAAACGCTTTTTTCAATGCATTGATAACCATTCTGGTATCCAGGGTATCATCAACTTCCCAGCCTACAATACAGCGGCTGTACCAGTCGATTACAGCTGTCAGATACAGGAATCCACGCTTGATGGGAATATAAGTGATGTCGATTGACCATGCCTGATTTGGACGGTCGATAACGGCATTGCGAAGCAGATACGGGCAGACTTTTGCCTGTTGCATACGCTTAGAAAGGTTCATTTTGGGATAGATAGGATTAATCCCCATTTCTGTCATGTAGCGGCGTGCTTTGCGGCGGCCGACTTTATGGCCACGCATTTTCAGTTGTGAAGACATCTGACGGGCACCCCATGCCGGCTTATCCGTGTGTAAACGGTCTATAATGGTCTTACAGTCCAGTTCTTCCTGAGAAACAGGAGTTCCATTATAATATATGCTGGTGCGATTAATATCAAGCAATCTGGCACCTGTTTTGACCGGGAGCTCTTTAGTCTTCAAAAGGTTTCGGACTAAATTTACTCTCGTAGTCAGGTCCAAGTGTTTCTTCAGATTTTTTTTTCAACCAATCCACCTGCATGGTGAGTTGCCCAACTTTTTTTGCGTATTCAGCTTTTTCCCTGCGTTCTGAAGCCAGCTTCTCTTTCAGGTTCTCTTCTCGTGTATCGTCAAAGACAACGGAAGCTTTATCAAGGAATTCCTTCTTCCAATTACGGAGAAGATTTGGTTGAATGTTATTTTCAGCAGCAATTGTATTTAAGTCTTTTTCTCCCCTGAGCAGTTCAATAACAAGCTCAGATTTGAATTTTGCAGAGAAATTTCTTCTTGTTCGTGACATAATAATAATCCTTCTTTCTGTATTGGTTACAGTATATCAGATTCATTATAAAATGTCTCGGAAAGTGTCTTAAATTACGATACCATTATACCATTATAGAGGTTTGCTTTTTAAAGCTGATTTGTTATAATACAGTCGTGGCAACAAATTGGCAACAGAAAATCAGCGAGCCAAAATAATATATGCAACAGAAATGAAATAACGGCAAAAAAGATATAAAACTTAAACAAATATATTTAAGAATATCTTTGGATTTGCCGAGTTTGAATAAAAAGGTAAATCTCTACAAAGCTTGTATTTATGGGCTTTGTAGGGATTTTTTAGATGGCGTTGGGTACGATTTGGGTACAAAACAATAAAATGGGTTGAAGTGTTATAAAATATTATATTAATTTTATAGTTTTTCATGATTTTATATTATGTAAATACAATATATAGTTATCGTAGTTATTATAGATGCTCATCAACGCAAAATAAAGAGGTATGTGTTTTTTGTCATGTTTTTTGGCTGTTGTGATATAATTATTTAGCTCAGAATCTGTTAATTTTTTTCCTAAATTATTTTCATACTGAATTATGTCGCTATATAACGAATTTCCTAAGTTAAGGAGATAATTATATATTTGAGGATTGGCATAGCGGTTCTTTAGGTTGAGTAAATACACATAATTGCTTATATCTTGTAAATTAGTGGAAATATCAATTTGTTCTTTTGAAATATTCATAATAAATTTAACATAATTACCAATTTGTTTAGTATAGGGCGTTGATATGGGAGTCCTAACTGAAGTTCCTTTACCCTCAAAAGGCATATTGCAGGAATGACAACTTGAAATTAAATTTAGAGCATTCATTGCAAGAAAAGGAAACTGGCTTTTAGGCCAAAAATGTTCTATCTGATTATTCCCTATATTCAAGGTTGTGTCGATGTCACAGTATGGACAGACAAATAGTCTGTTTTCATTTTTAAAATTATTGTGAAAATCACTTCTAGAAAAACTAGATGTGTCCAAAAAACTCCAAATTTTATCATTTGAAAAAAATTTGTTATAAAAGAAGTCGACAAAAATCGTTTTAAAAGGTTCAGGAATTTTGAAAAAGCCGATAGATGTTTGTTTTTCTTTTATTTGCTTGTTCTGTATTAAGTATATATAAAAGTACCATCTTATTTGCTCATAAGTATAGTCACTAATTATTTTATTAACACAATCGATAAATTTTATTTTATTTACTTTCCTTTTGCATATATAAATCAAAGCATCATTCTGATTATTTATATTTTTTGCATTTAAATATTTAACAAAGTCAGAATAGTCAGATTGCCTTTTGTAGTTTAATAATTCGGTAAATAAAGGAATGATTACTTTTTTTTCAAATTTTTTGAGCTTTATACAGTTAGTTTTGTTTGTTACAAACCACATATGTACCTCACTTATTTATCTGTTGGTATATAAGGAATTTCAAAAATGATTCCCCAATATTATTTAATAGTTCTTTAAGATCATCTTTATTACAAGAATTAATTTTTTCTATAATATATTCTTCAAAGGGATTGTATACCTTGGGTTTATATAGCTTAAATATTATTTCATTTTCATTTGCTAGAAATGTTTGAAAGTCAGGGTATTTAATATCTGTACTATTTAGTAAAATAATTTGGTTTGGAAATAAACAATTAATTAATGTTATCTCGTGTGAACTTAAGAGAAAATGAACATTATATTTTCTAAACATATATGTTAGTAAAGGAATAAGTTGTCTTGACCATAATTGGTTTAAATGTGTTTCTGGTTCTTCCCAAATAATCAAGGAGTTGTTGCGTATTTTATCTACTATAAAGAATAAATGATATAGGAATGATTTTTCGCCTGTACTCATACCACTAATAGGAATGTAGGAGAAATTTTTTACAATATAAAATTCATTTATATAAATATAATTGTGATTAATAAAATAGGAAAATATGTCGATATTTTTTTGCTCTCTAAAAAATATCGATAGATTAATTCTGGAATTCATCCCAACCTCTTTATCGATATAATGTTTCCAATATTCTTCGTAAAAGTATTTTTTTTGATTTTTGACTTGTTTAAATCACTATTCCAATCATCTGAAGTAAAATTAAAATAGACATCAACAAAGGGGGCAAATTCAAATCCCATACACTTAAATATATTTTGCAATTCTAAATTTTGGGTTGATTGCAATATTGTATTCAAAATACCAAGAGAAAAGTCGGAACCTATTGCGCTTGTTGTGTATGCGGAGTCTATGCTTCTAAAGTTAACAAGGCGATCACCATAGTAGTTATGAGAATAGCTTATTCTGTCATAGTCAACATCGAACCCAAGAACTAATACATTTGCAGGAAGATAGGGTTTAATCTCATCGTAGGTTATCTGTTTATCATAAATTGATAAATCATATTTATATGACTTTGTGCGAATGTCATATTTCATGAGATGATATAAGATAGTATCAATTGATATTGTTATGTTGCTCTCTATTTTTTCTAAAATGATAGAATGCTCTTTTCCATCAGTTTCAATTGTATATGCAAGAGAAAAATCACAAGGAATGCGATCTCTAAAACGTTGAATGTAACGAAATATTTTGGCTATAAAACTTAAAATTGTTGTTTTGCCAGAACCATTTTCACCAGCAAAAAGGGTAATTTGTATAGAATTAAATAGTTCGTTTTGATAACAAGATGAAGTATCTTTACTGAAAAATATATGTTGCTTTTCATATTTTTTGTATTTTTCTATATATAAATGTAATAATTTCAATGAAGCACCTACCTTGTATTTTTTGAATTTAGCCCAATTTTATCCATAACCTCATCATGTGCCTTCTGAATCTTAAGCCGTTCCTGCCATGGTTCCGATTCCGGATAAATATCCATCCAGAGATTAAAGTCTGCTTCAGCTTTCAGCAGAGCTTCCCCATGCTTCTTAACATCTTTTATTTCATTGCATTTTTCAACTTCTTCCACATATTTTTCATAGCGGTCTAACCATGATTGCATCAAAGACAATGTTCCAAAGCTGATTCCAACCATATCATTTCCATCTTTATCCTGGTATTCAAAGAGTTGTCCATCGTATTGCCGGAATATCTGAAAAAGTCTGTGTATGGCTTTTATGCCATCAAAATCAGAGTTCGCCAGTACTTCGGGATTGACAGATAAAGCATCAGCTATTTTTTCAAGGGAGGATGGTTTGGGATTTCTTCTGCCGCTTTCGTAGGCACGAATGTAGGATTCACTTGCACCAACCATTTCTCCTAATTGTTTTTGGGTTAGATTACGCTCCTGCCGGATACGTCTTATGTTTTCCCCGACTGTCATAAAAACATGCCTCCTGCTCTAAAGCTATATTTTGGTGAAACTGTTCAACATCAAATATAGGATAACATACAAGATGAAAAAAATAAAGCAAAAAGATATTGACACGTAACAAAAGTTACGATATTATAAAAACGAAACAAAATGATACTATACAGAATCAAATAAAACGAAAGAGGGAAAAACATGGATGAAAAAATCTATTACAGTGCTGAGGACATTGCAAAAATGCTTGGTGTGAGTATGGGAAAAGCCTACAAAATCCTTAGAGAAATGAATAAGGATTTGGCAAGTAAAGGATTTCTCACAATTGCCGGGAAAATTCCGGTGGAGTATTTTAAGGAAAAATGGTACGGAGGAGCAAAGGAGGTAAGTGCATGAGCTGCAATGCAAAGAAAGATCCCAATGGTACGTGGCGGATACAATATCGCTGGAGGAATATATATGAGTAAAAATAAACACAAGAAGAAAAATAAAAAAATGAAAAAAAGAGAAATACATAAAATGCAGGTAGAAAATCAGCAGAAGGTGCTGAGTGCTAATGGTGATAAAGAACAGGTAGAAAATCAGCAAGAGATATTGGTAGATGCTGCTGAGAAAGAGCAACGAAGAACAACCAGATTAGGAGCAATTATTGCTATTGTCGCGGTAATAGGAACGATATGTGCTTTTTTATTTAAAATGACAATTAGTTCATTAAATGTTTGGTCGGAGCGGGGGGTAATATATTGGTATTTGCAAGCACTTTTTTCATTCGCATTATCAACATCAGTTATTATATTTATTGACATAGTGTTGTATGTAATAAGTGACCTAAAAAGATACAATATGCTGGATCAAAATTATAAGCAGTATGATCAGGAATCAGACAACAGATACATGTACTTACTAAGTGATTTTAGAATATATACAATAATGATTATTTTTGTATTCATTTTATCTATTCCATTATCTGCAATTTATGGAGAGGAGAGTCAAAAATGGAGTGGGATTTTGGTCTCTTGTCTGTGTGCAGTTGTTGTAATTGTTCTTGTTGTGCAATGGGTAAAACATAAGAGTAAAGAGGAAATTAAGAGAATTCTTCTGAAGGTAGGAGGAAAAATTGCAGAATGGATGTTTGTAGCATTATTATGTTTTACTATAAGTGCTATATTTATTGTGAATAATAAAGCGACAATTAGTGTAAGTTACAATGTTGATGGTATAGTGGAAATTTGTAATACGTCAGCAGAAAGCTATAATGGACTGGATATAGAAATATGGAATATGGATGAAGAAAAAATTTACACAGAGTCTGTTGAAAAGGAAAAATTGTTGTTTGCACGAGAAGATAAGTACGTTAATAATGAAGTTGATGGTGAAAAGGTGGCAGAAGGAATATTAATAAACAGTGAATGTTTGCATTGGAAATATATGTTTGATTTGAAAGAAGTAATAAATGAATCGGGCGAGTATTGTGTTTCAATAACAGTACATCAAAATGGTAAAAGTGCTTTTTTGATTAATTCATTATCTGTAGAGAATAAAGAATATATTTTTGCAAAAGACAGTATGGAAAAAGACTATTAAAAATGGTGCCGGGTACAATTTGGGTACAGCAGCTTTGAAACCACATTAACAAAATATAAAAACGTATCAAAATGACACGATTTTGATACATGATAACATCAGATTAACATGAAAAATCGAACCCGAAAAAGAGTTTGAATAATTTTGTGCCAACAGCATATAATTTTAATGGATAGTTCTATTGACTTTCTGCTTTGTACTTGGTAGTATGTTAGTACAAAGAAAGTTTACCACTGACCGATATGTGGTATATAAATGGTCGGGTTGAAAGTTTACCGCTGACCGATATGCGGTATATAAATGGTTGGGTTGAAAGTTTAGTCCTTCGCCGAAAGGCGAGGGACTTTTTCCATATTCCCACAGAGAGGATGGAACGAATGAAGAAAACAGGGTTTTATATCATAAAGGACAGATTTTTGGAAGATATGCCGGATCCGTATCTTAAGGGGAATAAGGCAGGCAATAGACCACATTATTATTGTTTTGAGGATAATGCTACAGGAATTTATTGGATGATACCGCTTTCTGGCAGAATAGATAAGTTTCGCAAAATAATAGAGAAAAAGGAACATGTGGGAAAATCTTGTGATATTCTGCATATTGTGAAATTGGACGATAGTCGAGAAAGTGTATTTTTAATACAAGATATGTTTCCTATCACAGAGGAATACATAGAACGTGAATATACAATTGCCGGAAATCATTTGATGCTGACCAGTGAACATACTGCAAAGGTAATTGAGCAGAAAGCAAGAAAAGTGTTGGGAATGTTAAAGCGTGGTGTGAAGTTCATGCCTACACAACCGGATGTGCTATCAATATTAGAAAAATTAAAGCAGAATAAATAGTTTTTGATGGCTCTATTTTGGCTCTAATAATTTGGCATGAGAAAAACATCAGATAAAATTCAGAAAATATGAATACAAAATAACACAAATGTGTACTAAAAAGTACCTGGATTATCCTATCCGCACCCGAATTCGAGTAGATTGAAAAATCGCGGAAAAGCCTATAAATAAAGGCTTTGCGGGTAGTCAGAAAGACCAAGTGGAGTGCAAATGGAGTTTAAAAAAATTTTTTTCTCTTGTTTATATTCCAGATTCACCTGCAAATTTCGTGAAATCAGTTATTCTCATAAAATAAAATTAGAGTAAATATGAAGAACAGTTTGTTTTGATTGAAGTGATTTTCGT
>SKER01001212.1_pt1 | contig 22282 bp, 18 predicted proteins | sample 4826961 | NCBI WGS metagenome assembly SKER01 (sample SAMN11008804, study PRJNA524170) | human gut metagenome | biome: Human fecal sample; material: Feces; isolation source: fecal sample from pouch patient p47 | host: Homo sapiens | place: Israel: Tel-Aviv | collected 2016-11-16 | reverse complement strand
CCGTTGCTGTCGCTCAATCAGCCATTGACCAAGGCTTAGCTAGTGTCGATAACGCTGAAAAGGCGGTTGCTGATACCAAGTGGGAAGCACAATATTAATAATGACGAGGCTGAACAAGTTGCTCAGTCTCGCTTTTCTTTTGTGTAATCACTATAATATTAGTTAATAACGTTAAGGAGCGTGACTAATCATATGTCATATCAAATTAGTTCTGACGACTTAGTAAAGTTCCGTCATGATTATGATGATAATCAAACAAACGCCGTCTTAGAAAATAGTGTCACTAAAAATGGTGTCCGCAATGCTAGTTTTAATTGGCACTCCATTACTGACAATGATCCTCACTTTTCAATTGATTTAAAGACGGGGGACGTTGCCGACCAAAAGCAGTCTGGGCGGTGCTGGATGTTTGCTGCATTAAACACGATGCGTCATGAGATGCAGCAAAAGTTTAACCTGCCTGACGACTTCGAATTATCACAATCATATCAATTCTTCTGGGATAAATTTGAAAAAGCTAACTACTTCTACGAAAACGTTCTGAAGACCGCCAACTTGCCAACTGATGATCGTAAAGTCGCCTGGTTAATGGATGCTCCCCAATCCGATGGTGGTCAATGGGACATGTTATGTGCACTCATCGAAAAGTACGGGGTAATGCCAAAATCAGCAATGCCGGAATCATTCAACTCTAACCGGTCCAATGGGATTAACGACCTGCTCAACACGAAGTTGCGTCATGATGCAGTAATTTTACGGCAAATGGTTAATGAAGAGCATGCCAGTGAAGATCAATTAAATGCCAAACGTAAGGTTATGTTGGGAGAAGTTTATCGGATGCTGTCTTATGCCTTTGGCGAGCCAGCTACCCATTTTGATTTTGAATACCGAACAAAGAAAGATCACAAATTCCACCGTGAAGCTAACCTAACTCCTCAAGAATTCTTCCAGAAGTATATCGGTTGGAATTTGGATGACTACATTTCAATCATCCAAGCCCCAACAGCAGATAAGGAATACTATAAAACTTATACCATTGATATGTTGGGTAACGTTGTTGGCGGCCGCCAAATTAAGCACCTCAACCTGCCAATGCAAGACTTGAAGGACCTCGCCATTAAACAATTACAAGCTGGTGAAAGTGTCTGGTTTGGTTCTGATGTCATTAAATATTCCGAAACTAAACTCGGTATTATGGCCCTCAATACATTTGATTTTGACCAACTGTTTAATGTAGATCTCAATATGTCCAAGGCTGATATGCTAGATTACAAGCAAAGTATGATGGATCATGCAATGGTCATCACCGGAGTTGACTTGGTTGACGGCAAACCAACCAAATGGAAAGTTGAAAACTCCTGGGGGTCTAAAGTTGGTACTAAGGGTTACTTTGTTATGAGTGACGAATGGATGGACCAATACGTTTACCAAATTGTGGTTAATAAAAAGTACCTCAATGATAAGCAGGCCCATGCACAAGCTGAAGCACCCGCTGTTTTGAAGCCATGGGATCCAATGGGCACGTTGGCTTAACTACTAAGAAATTAAAACAGACAACCATCGCTGTGGTGGTTGTCTGTTTGTGTTTTAAATTTAGTTATCTTTAACCGTCGGATGTTCAATTGGTGCCAAAAATTCAGCAACAGTATCATAAATTGCTTGGCTCCAAAAGTCGCGCTCATGGTTGGCTCCCTTCACACGGTAGGCTTCAACCTTTGCACCAACTTTGGTCAAAGCATTATACATTTCTTCCATTTGATGGTATGGAACAATTTGATCCGCATCACCATGGAATAATAGGAAGGCCGGGTACTGCTTACCTGACTGGACATGTTTTAACGGACTCATTTCCGCCTTGACCTGATTCCATTTACTAGTGTCTGAGCCAAATAGACAAAATTGTAACAAATCACTTCCCGGGACGTTTTGGGATTGAGCAAAAGTATCCTCAACATCCATTGGCGCAAAACAAGAAATAACAGCGTTGACCCGGTCAGACTGATCAGCATAATCAGCCGTTTCGTATGCGGGGTCGTCTCCAGTCAGGCCGGCCAACATTGCCGCATTCGCCCCTGATGAAGTGCCCCATAAAGCTACTCGGTCAGGATCAATGGCATACTTTTGAGCATGAGCTCGTAAGAACCGAATCGCGGTCTTCACATCCTGCAGGAAAGCTGGAAATGGGTGCCCATCAAGTGAGTTACGGTGCTGTACAGTCGCCACAACATAACCTTTTTTTACAAATTGCACGAGTTGCGGGATCTCTTCCCCCAAGTGGGGCAACCGCCAGGAACTCCCCTGAACAAAAACGATCAGTGGTCGTGGCGTTGTCGTATATTTTTGCGGAAAGCGTTGGGTCCATGGGGCAAGAATTGTCATTTTAATGGGTTCACCATCAACTGCCGCATAGGTAATGTTATCAATCAGCCGCACCTGACCACTCAGGTTGGGATTATTGGTTAATTCATGAATTGCCATCTTTTTCACCATCCATTGTTATAAACGTCTTTTTAACAATATTCAAATGTTCATCAAATTCATACAAGATTGGCTTCCCATTTGGTACTTCCACCTTGTCAATCTGATCATCAGGGATTTGGTCCAAGTATTTAATTAACGCCCGTAACGAACTACCATGAGCAACAATCAATTGATTTTTACCGTCCAATAAGCGAGGGGCAATTTGATCTTGCCAATATGGTAATAACCGCTTCTGTGTCATTGCCAAACTTTCACTTAACGGCATTTTAACTCCTAGCCGATCATAGCGACGTTCATGCTGGCGTTGCTTTAATTGTGGTGGCAATGCAGAATAACCGCGTCGCCATTCATGTAATTGCTTAGCGCCGACCTCTTCCTTAACCTTGGCTTTATTAAGGCCGCTTAGTGCCCCATAATGCCGCTCATTCAATCGCCAGGTCTTGTGAACCGGAATATATAACTGGTCCGTCTCATCCAAGACAATATTCAGGGTGCAAATGGCCCGTGACATGTATGAAGTATGTGCGTCAGCAAACTGCAGTCCCAAGTTAGCCAGCTCATGACCAACCGCCTTGGCCTGTTCAACTCCTTGATCAGTTAAGGGCACGTCTGTCCAGCCTGTAAAAATATTATCACGATTGGCTTGGCTTTGACCATGCCTTACAATTACTAACTTCACCATATTTAGCCACTCCTTTAACAGTCTCAATGATACACACTTGTGTACAATTTAACAACCTTTCACCATGATTGTCTACTGCACAAACGTCTTCACAATGACCATTAATATTGGAATAACGATTACCGACAAAACAGTCGTTTCTGTTACCATAATGGCGGCATAATTAGCGTCAGCAGAATACAGTTTGGAAACAACCGGAGCATTGGTCATTACTGGCATCGCTGCCTGGAGAATAAATACCTGCTTCATTAATGGTGACATCGTATGACTAGGTAATACTAGTAGTGTCATCAAAAAAGGAGCGAATAGGAAACGGCCGAGCAAGATACCAAGAGCATCTCGATTAATCCGCACGCGACTTAATCCTGCATTTGAAATGGCAATGCCGATAAAAATCATCGAGAGCGGAATAGTTAATCCGCCAACATAAGACAATGTGGACATCAAGAACTGAGGTAAATGCCAGTGGAGGATCACCAGAATAACCCCCACGATGAATCCCAACAGTGGCGGGGAAAAGATCTTCTGAAGGGCCTGTTTAATGTTGATCTTGGCTTCATGACGACCATCTTTTTGAATCAACCAAACGCCTAATGTCCAGAAAAATGTGGTATTTGCCATATAGTAAACCAGTACATATGGAATTGACGGCGAACCAAATAGTGCCAGGTTAATTGGTAAACCAATAAAGACAGTGTTGGAATTGAAAAACATCGATGAGAAGAGGCCAATGTGTTCCTTCTTAATTCCAATAAGCCGCGCCACCACAAACGATAAGACAAACAAAATCACCATTGACAGCACGGGATAACGCAAATCTGGTAATAGTGTTTTCAATTCACCAGCCGTGAAGTCCTTCATAATTGTCGTTACCATATAACATGGCAGGGCAATCTCAGTAACAATGCGGGAGATAACCCTTGGCGATTGTGGGTTAAACCAACCGCGCTCGTTCAAAATAAAGCCGATTAACACCATTATTAAAATAATGGATACTCCAGAAACGGCCGAAATGAATACCGTAAGCACAAACCCATCTTCTTTCTCTTCTCTCTTTGCTAAAGACTATCCTACTCTGATTTTACCAAGCTGACAATTACGCATAAAAAGGCCCTTAGCATTCAGTTGTGCTAAGGGCCAATTACTTATTTATGAGCATTCAAGATAAAGGAGAATTCAATATCTTGGGCTGAATCAATGTGGTAAGCAGGTTCAACATCACTGCCCCAACTATCAATCCCCCCAACACCACGGACAGCCCCGGCAACTACTAAGACCGTTCGTCGTGCTAATGGCAGTTCTTCAATATGAGTTGCATTCTCAAGTTCTTCTGCAGTATATGGCAAACAACTAAAATTAAATGGTTGTTGATCAACAGCAATCCGCAAGTCAAAGTTTGTATTTACCTGATCAGCATTGTTTTGCGTACTGTTACGGTGGATGACCAAGTATTGGTTGCGCATATGCATTCCCATTTCCTGAGGAACAAGATACTTAGTCACTGGCAAGCCATCCACATGGTATTGACCTGGCTTACCACCCGCCATTCGATCGGGGTAAGTTTCACCTGAAAGTCCCTGGTAATCAAAGCCCGTCGCCTTCGTTGGCATAATCATTCGAATACCGAATACCGGTAATTCTGGTAAGTCTGAATGACCATAATAATGACCGGTCACCTTGATTTGGCCCTGATCATCAATCAAATACGTTACCGTTACCTTCGTCGATGGCACTGTCAAGATTGCAAAGGTATAAGTAATTTCAACTTGGCTGGCTGTCTGCTGGTCATCAAATTGATTAGTTATTGGTGCCACGGGAAGTTCAGCAAAGTGGTGTTGGTCAACAGTCAGTTGAATACCTACACACTTAGCAAACTGATCTGCCCCGAGCCATTGAGCCGCTTTCAAGTTAAAACCACTACCGCGATCATTATCAGTAGTTGCCCGCCAGAAGGTTGGTGTTGGTACTCGATACAGCCACTCTTTATTATCAATCTTAAGGGATTCTAGTCCGCCCTTTTCATAGCTAAAGATGTAGTCAAAGCCATCTCCATCAAGGCCAAGGGTACCATCCCCATAAATCACTTTTAATTTATTTGTGTAAGCCATAGTAGTACTTAACCTCCTGCATTGCTGGTTTTGGCGTCCGATCTGCAAACATTAGTCCATCACCGGAAAATTCATAGTCAGAATGACGATCATCAAAATCGCCACCGTAGCGCATGACATCTTGACCAGAAATTTGATCATGAACAATCAAGGCTTGGTCGATGAAGTCCCAAATGAATCCCCCAAAATATTGTGGGTACTTATCTAGTAATTTGATGTATGAACCCATTCCCCCATCAGAGTTACCCATGTCATGCATATATTCACATTCCATAAATGGCTTGTCAGGGTTATTCTGCAGGTATTCTTCCACTTGATGTGGCGGTAAGTACATCCAGGATTCAACATCTGACAACTCTGGACGGTAATCTTTGCAACCTTCCTTTGACAAATATTGTTCGGGGTCAAGACTCGGAATTTGCTTTTGATAATTATGCGTATGACAAACACCTTCGTAGTGAACTAACCGTGTTGCGTCATGTTGTTTATAAAATTGCTGCATTGCCACCAGGTTATCGCCGGCAAATGATTCATTCCCTAACGACCAGAAAAGAATAGCTGGATGGTTCTTAAAAGTTTCGTAGTTTGTCCGCGCACGGTCAACAACGACTTCCTTCCATTGTGGAACTGAACCAGGAACATTATAAGACGGTTCGATGGCGCCCATCTTTTGCCAGGTGGCATGTGATTCAAGATTATTTTCAGCCATCATGTAAATCCCGTTGCGGTCACACAAGTAGTACCACGGAATCTGATCCGGATAGTGGCACGTCCGGACAGCATTAATATTGTTTTCCTTGAAGGTCTTAATATCATCTTCCATATCTGTCAGCGTAATGGACCGTCCTCCGCGGGCATCCCATTCGTGACGGTTAACACCATTGATTATTAAGCGGTGTCCATTCAGCAATACAACGTGGTTAGCACTGATCTCGATCCGTCGGAAGCCAAATTGATATGGTACTAGTTCAACTAATCGCCCGTCAGCATCACGGACCTCAACAAGTAGCTGGTATAAGTATGGGTGGTGATTATCCCATAGATGTAGATTTTCGACCGCAATTTCATTGAGTTCGATGTGTTCATCTGTTGGCAACGTTTCATCTACCACTACGTTACCATCAGCGTCATGGACTAAAATACGAACGGAACCAGCGGCTGCTCCACTCAAACGGGCTGCAAAGTTAAAGGTCCCCGTTTGAAAGTCATCATTGACGTGCGGCATGATCGTTAAGTCTTCAATATGAGTGACTGGAGCCGCCTTTAGTTCCACATTCCGGAAAATACCAGAGAAACGGAACATGTCTTGGTCCTCAATCCAGGAAGCAGTACTATGCTTATATACCCGGACGGCAATCACGTTATCCTCATCTTGAATATAAGGAGTCAGGTCGAATTCAGATGGTGTAAAGCTATCTTCGGCATATCCAATAAAATGACCATTCAACCATAAGTACATGGACCGTTCGACCCCTTCAAAGCAGATTCGAATATCCTTCCCCCGGAGTGCGGGATCAAGGTCAAAATGCCGAACATACGAACCAACCGTATTATCCTTGCCCTCACTAAATGAGCCTTCTTGTGCATCATCCGCACTAAGCGCATAGGCGGGACGCCGGTAAATCTTTCCTTCCCACGGCATCAATGTGTTAATGTAGTTATTTTGTGCATAATCACTTAATTCAATCTCACTTGGTACTTTAATGCGGTCAAACGCGCTCGTATCATAATCAACAGCATAAAAATCAACTGGCCGTTCTTGAGGATTGGCTGAAAATTTAAATTGCCATTGACCATTCAGACTTTGGACAAAGCGACTGGCGTGTGTCTGCCACTCACGATAATTGCCATAATAATGGTGATCACTGTGGGCCGGTAATTGATTTACCCGAAAAGTTTCGGGATCATCAAGCCATTTAATATCTGCTTCCATTAAATAAAACCTCCTTAGGTCAACGTACTATTCTAGTATAGCGCTTTCATGACCATAAAAGGGGATTTATCATTCAACTTAATAAATTCTGATCATTTTAAATCTAAAAAAATACCCAACCGATTAAATCAGTTGGGTATTTTTAGTAGTGCGGCTGAGAGGACTTGAACCTCCACGGTCATAAATCGACCATAAGATCCTTAATCTTACGCGTCTGCCAGTTCCGCCACAGCCGCATCAACAAATAATAGTATAGCAACTCTATTATCCGTTGACAAGTACTTTTTTAATTAATTTGAAATGTTGTCCACATTGCCGGCAAACGTACCGCTTAACGTTAAAGCGACGACGTCGATAAATAGTAACTTTACAGCCGGTACATTGATACAACCACAGTGTCGTTTGGCGACAACGAGCCTTACTCGTCGGTGACGCGTATCGCGATCCACCAACTTGGGCAAGTAAATTACGAAATGCTGGACTACAGTGTCGATAATCCGCCCCACTGAGATGCAAATGATAATGGCATAATTCATGGAGAACCACTCGCCGCAAATTATCCTGATCAAACTCGGTTAACATTAGTGGATTGATATCAATATGGTGGTCGTTTAAATGGTACCGACCGCCAGTTGTCCGTAACCGCGAATTAAAGAAAATCTGGTGTTGAAATGGACGATTAAAGTACCGTAGCGATCACTCCTCAGTTAATTTTTGGAGCTCACTGTTAGTCATTAGCTTCATCTTGCGGTGCAATCATCGTTAGTTGAATCCGTTGACGTTTCATATCAACAGATTCAATCCATACATCAACAATATCGCCGACAGATACTGCTGCCCGCGGATCTTTAATGAATTCTTTACTCATCTTGGAGACGTGCACTAAGCCATCATGCTTAACACCAATATCGACAAAGGCACCAAAATCAACAACATTCCGCACCGTCCCTTGGAGTTTCATCCCCGGCTTCAAGTCATCAATAGTCATGACATCCTTACGCAGCAGTGGCGCGGGCATAGAGTCACGCAGATCTCGACCTGGTTTCTGCAAGGAAGCAACAATGTCCTTGACAGTTTCCACACCAGCCTTAGCCGTTGTAAAGTCATTAACATCTAACTGCTTTAGTTGCTTTTCTGCTGCAGCAGACCCAAGATTATCCACACTAATTTGTGCTGAGTCCATGATTTTCTTGGCAATTGGGTAACTTTCTGGGTGCACATCGGTGTTATCCAATGGATTATCGCCGTTAACAATCCGCAAGAAACCAACAGATTGTTGGAACGCCTTTGGCCCTAGACGAGGTACCGCCTTTAATTGCTGGCGATTAGTATATTTACCATGCTCATCACGATATTTAACAATATTTTTCGCCGTGGTCTTATTAAGGCCTGAGATTTGTGTCAATAGTTGGTAACTAGCAGTGTTAAGGTTCACACCAACGCGGTTGACGGCACGCTCAACAACAGCATCTAATTCACCCGCCAGTTCCTGCTTTGGCAAGTCATGTTGGTATTGCCCGACTCCAATTGATTGCGGGTCAATTTTGACCAATTCAGCCAACGGATCTTGCAAACGACGGCCAATGCTAATTGCGCTCCGTTGTTCAACGTGTAAGTCTGGAAATTCATCACGTGCTTCCTGGCTCGCAGAATAAACTGAGGCCCCGGCTTCATTGACGATGACATAATATACGGGCCGCTTAATCTTCTTCAAAGCATTGACCACAAACTGTTCTGACTCTCGGCTGGCCGTTCCATTACCAATAGCGATCATTTCAACATGATACTTTTCAATCAGATCAATTAATTGACCTTCCGCAGCGACACGTTGCTTTTCGGGCGCGGGCTTATGCGGATAAATAACTGCCTTCGTTAAGAACTTACCATTTTCATCAAGCACTGCTAATTTACACCCGGTCCGGTAAGCAGGATCAAATCCTAAAACAACCTTCCCCTTAATTGGTGCCTGCATCAACAAATGATAAAGGTTCTCACCAAAGACCTTAATTGCTTGCTGGTCAGCTGATTCGGTTAATGATCGTCGTAATTCCCGTTCAATGGCGGGACCTAAGAAACGTTTGTAAGCATCGGTATATGCATCTTCAATCAACTTAACAGCAGCATTTTGTTTACTTGTACGTACTAATCGAAAACGCAAATAATTAAGAACGGTCGATTCATCAGCAGTGATTTTAACGTTCAGAACGCCTTCCTTTTCACCCCGATTAATTGCCAGAATTTGGTATGAACTTAATTCATTGACAGGACTAGTAAAGTCATAATACTGCTCATATGTCTTCAGTTCATCCTTCTCTTCACCATTACGTTTAACTGTGGTAGTTAATTGCCCGTGATCCCGTGTATAATTCCGTAACCAACCCCGCACAGTGGACATTTCACTAATGGCTTCAGCCAAAATTTCATGAGCACCACTCAGGACATCTTCAACTGTTGGAACATCATCGTTAACGTATTTCTGTGCCGCTTTTTGAGGATCATCATCGGGATAAGATAATAACCAATTTGCGAACGGCGCTAACCCATGCTGACGCGCAACTTGGGTCTTAGTCTGCCGCTTTTGCTTATATGGCAAATACAGGTCTTCAACTTCTTGCAACTCAGTAGCAGCTAAGATCTTTTTTTCCAGGGTGGCGGTTAACTTGCCCTCTTCTTTAATTTTATTAATAACCGTTTGTTGGCGATCCAGCAAGGTTGTTGCATGCCGGTATTGATCATGAATATTCTGAAGTTGAACTTCATCCAGAGTCCCGGTCGCTTCTTTCCGGTATCGGGCAATGAAAGGAATTGTGTCTCCTTCATCCATTAACTTCAATGCTGCTTTAACCTGCGATTGTCGTAAATCAGGAATTTGCTGACTAACTAATTCAATTGCTTTTTGATCCATCTAATCCTCCGTGATTGTTAAACGCCACCAATTGTCACGTGGACTAATCGGTTGATGACGTTTATGCTGCGTCCGTTTATACCAGTTTTCAATCGTCTCAGCTGCTGAACGGCTGACCTCTTTACCTTCCAGATAATCATCAATTTCTGGGTAGGAAACTCCCAACGCCTTTTCATCTGGCTGCATTGGTCGGTCATCTTCCAAGTCGGCTGTTGGTACCTTCTCATACAAGTGAGCAGGCGCTGATAAGTATTTGAGCAAGGCCTTGCCCTGACGTTTATCCAACCCTGATAACGGTGTTAAATCAGCACCGCCATCTCCAAACTTAGTGTAAAAGCCAGTAACCGCTTCTGCCGCATGGTCGGTTCCAACAACAGCACCGCCATATTGGCCAGCAATAGCGTATTGTACAATCATTCGTTGCCGTGCTTTAATATTTCCCTTATTAAAATCACTGATTTCCGTCCCAGCAGCAGTTAATGCTTGCACCATCGCATCAGTCGCGTCCTTGATATTTACCCGGACAGTCTTGTCGGGATGGATAAAATCGTTAATAGCCATCATAGCATCAGATTCATCAGCCTGTTCACCGTAAGGCAAGCGAACAGCAATAAACTGATAGTGGTCATCGTGGGTATCCTTTCGTAATGCTTCTACCGCTAATTGCGCTAAACGACCAGCAAGGCTAGAATCCTGTCCACCGGAAATACCTAAAACTAAGGTGTGCATCCCGGTCGACTTCAAAAAGTCTTTAATGAAATCAACCCGTTCTTGCACTTCTGTAGCAGGATCAATCAAAGGCTTTACCCGCAGATCGTTAATAATAATTGCCTGTTGATTACGCATTATAAAATGCCTCCTAATTATCAAGCGTCTTTACATATTCATGAATCCGATGAATCATATTCAACTTGTTGTCATAGCACTTTTGTGACAAATCAACCGGATAAACTTCAGGGTTAAGATCACGCTTATACTCATCCCACAAAGAATCTAAATGACGAGCTCGCCGTTGCCGACTCTCATCTAATGTTGGTTCATCATAAACGAACTGACCATCTTTCCAAATATCCTTCAACATTGGTCGAGCATTAAAGTCATCAACATCTTTTTGCTGGAGCGGGAAATTGGGATTGAACATATTGAGTGATGATTCTTCGCATGGATTTTCATCATCCAAGGTGATATAGTCACCTTCACTCTTGCCATCTTTACGATCGTTGATCCGCCAAACCTGCTTTTTACCGGGGGTCGACATCTTCGCAACGTTATTAGACAGCTTAATTGTATCAACCATCTTGCCGTTCTTATCTTCAAAAGCCACCAGCTTATAAACAGCGCCTAATGTTGGTTGGTCATAAGCAGTAATCAACTTAGTTCCAATCCCCCATACATCAATTTTAGCGCCTTGCATCTGCAAGTTCTGAATAGTCTTTTCATCTAAGCCATTGGAAGCATAAATCTTGGCATCCTTGAATCCAGCATCATCCAACATTTGACGAACTTTTTTTGATAAGTACGCCATATCGCCAGAGTCGATCCGGACTCCCTGGAAATTAATCTTATTGCCAAATTCTTTTGCCACCTTAATAGCATTCGGTACCCCACTTTTAAGAGTATCAAAGGTATCAACGAGGAAAACACAGTCGCGGTGTGTTTCCGCATATGCTTTAAAGGCATCATAGTCATTGCGATAAGCTTGAACTAGCGCGTGAGCATGTGTCCCAGAAATTGGAATTCCAAATAACTTACCCGCACGAACATTACTAGTAGCGTCGAATCCGCCGATATATGCTGCCCGAGTTCCCCAGATTGCAGCATCCAGTTCTTGCGCCCGACGACTACCAAATTCCATTACCGGTTGCTGACCAACAATGGATTTAATCCGGGAAGCTTTAGTGGCAATCATGATTTGGAAGTTAAGAATATTTAAAATCGCCGTTTCAATCAGTTGCGCTTCCATCATCGGTGCTTCAACTTGGAAGATTGGCTCATGGTTGAAGACGAGGTCTCCTTCCTGGAAACTACGAATGGAACCAGAAAATTTAAATTGGCGAAGATATTCAATAAAGTCATCATCAAACTGATTTGTACTCTTTAAGTACTCAATGTCACTATCAGTAAAATGCAAGTTTTTGACATATTCGATAATATGGTCTAATCCAGCAAACACAGCATAGCCATTTTGGAAAGGCATCTTGCGGAAGAAAGCTTCAAAAACAGCCCGGCGATTACCAATTCCTTGTTTCCAGTACGTTTGCATCATGCTCAATTCATACGCATCGGTGTGCAGAGCTAAACTGTCGTCTGGATACTTATATTTCATTATTTAATACCTCTATTTTTCTAATACAAATTCAAATCGTGAGCCAGCATACTGGGTGTGAACATACTCAAACGGTGTACCATCTTGTAAGTAGGAAAGCTGCGTCATTCTTAGCAGTGCATCCCCCCGCTTAACGTTAAGGTAAGTCGCGATTCTTTCAGTTGCATTAGTGGCTGAAATATGTTGGACAGCATGACCTGGAAACAGGTGAGCCTTCTTTTCTAGCGTCTGCCAGAAAGAATTAGTGACTTCCTCCTTACTGAAATTCTCAATTAGCCGAGCGGGGACAGTCGCAATTTCAAAACAAATTGGAACATCATTAGCTAACCGGACCCGTTCCATCCGGACAACCTGTTCGTCATGGCTTAATTTCAATTTTTCAATTTCAGTTTGAGACGGAATCGTCAAGTGATAAGAAATTGTTTTACTCGACGGTGTTTTTCCTAAGGAACGCATCAAGTCTGTAAAACTCGTCACGCCGGACATTTTCTCTTGAACTTTACGATTAGCGACAAATGTACCTGAACCGACACGCCGTTCAAGAATTCCTTCATCAACCAGTGCCTGAATTGCTTGACGGAGAGTCATTCGACTAACGTCAAAATGGGCAGCCAACTCTCGTTCAGCCGGAATCTTTTCACCAACCTTCCATTTACCATCTTCAATATTCTCACGAAGTTGATTATGGATCTGGATATATACTGGTGAGCTCATATCTCTTCCTCCTTACACCACTAATATCTAAAAAGTGATTCGAGTATTATTTTACCATGCTTAGGGTCACCTATACCAATTTTTCACAATATAAAAAGGGGCCTAAGATCTCCCTAGTCCCCCATATTATTTATCACTACTTTTTTTGACGAAGTTGCAATGCCCGCTCAATGGAACGATCCACGATAATTGATTGCGAATCGGCCACTGGATACTTCGTTTCTGGATCCATTTCTTCCGCGTATGAAAGTTCAGTACAACCTAAAATGACAATATCACAATGTTGTTCTTCAATCATCTTGCGGACTAATTCATGATACTTAGCACCATCTGAATGACCGGCCTTCTTAATATCATTGTAAATAAGATCTTCTGTCATCGCTTGAATCTCGGGCGTCGGTTTAACCTCTTCATATCCAGCTTTCGTAATATAAGCATCATATAAACCAGATGTAATCGTTCCGTCAGTCGCCAAAAGGCCGACCCGCTTAGCAGTCGGGTTAATTTTCTTAATTTCATCCACCGTAGATTGCAACATATTCAAAATTGGAATGTCAGTTGCTGCTTGCAGTTGATTGTATGAATAGTGAGCAGTATTGCAAATTAAAACAAAGAATGCTGGATTTAACTGACTCTGTTGTTTGATATCTTCAATCAATGGAATTGTCGGATTAGGTTTGCTGTGGTCAAGAATCCAACTAGTGCGATCAGGAATGGTAGCATGGTTAACCACCACGTAATTTAAGTAATCCTGATCAGAGTGGGTTGGAGTTCGTTGATCAAGCAAACGGACATATGACTCAGTTGCTAAAGTTCCCATTCCACCAAGGATTGTAAAAAATTGTTGCATGATAATTTCCTCTCAGTTTTATTTCTAATCATGTTAGTAAGGCCACGAAGATTGGCCCTAGTAAGGTAATGCCAATGTTCCCCATAATGTAAGCAGGGGTCAATGCCGCAGCAAAGTAGGCGCCACCTTCAGAACCAGTCTGAGCGGTAATCTCGGTTAGCGCAGCTGCTACAGTCCCTGAGCCAGTCAGCGCCCCAATCAATGCCAATGGCTCAATGTGCAAAACGTAGCGACCAAAAAGCAGAGTTAACAAGTGCGGTGCAATAGCGACTACCACCCCAATGATCAGGACACCAATCCCCAAAGATTTAACTGCTCCAGTAAAGGCTTGGGCAGATTGCAAACCAACTGTTCCTACAAACAGGGTTAGCCCAACATTCTGGAAGAAAGCCGAAACCGAGGTCGGAATTGAATCATGATCACGGTGACGAGCAATCCAGGTACTCAATAGCAATCCCATGATCAATGCGGCGACACCATTACCTAATTGCAAAGGAATACCGTTTAATTTTATTCCTAAAACACCTAAAAGGGAAGCACCAGCAATTCCCAAGGAGAAAAGTGAAAAGTTGATCGCTAAGTCGCTAGTATGCCAGCGCCCCATCTTCTTTAAAATTGCCGCGGTTCGTGATGTGTTACCAGTCAATGAAATGACACTACCAGGACGCAGTTGGTTAAATAACTGTTCATTCCCCGTATCTGGATCTTGGATATTGATAAAGACCCCATGCTGCCGAAGAATTGCTAATTGGGTAAACTTGAAATTCTTCCCCAAAACAAACTTGCGCTCGGCAGGAGCGTTAGTTGGCGTTAATACTTCTTTAGTGCCTTTAATCGCATGCATCTGATCAAAGTGAACAGCATAACCAATTACGACCAGTAAGTCTCCTGGTTGCAATTGATATTCAAGGTGGTCGGTCATATCACGGTCATGAAAAGCGGCTAAGGCAATTAAACGGTAATCTGACCATTTATTAAAGCCACCCAACGTTTTACCAACCAACGGCGATCCAGGTAAAAGACGATAAGTTCGTCGCCAAGTTGGGTTAGGATTCTTCGCATGGAAGTGGTACTTGCGGGCCATCTGAGGACCACGCTTAGGAATATTAATTCCAAGAATTTTCGGTGCAATATCACGAAGGAAAATCAGAACCCCCAGTGTTCCAAATACATAAGTCAAAGCATAGGCAACTGGTAATTGTGCTTCATAGGTAGCCTTAACGGCTGAACTAACCGGCAAAGAATTGATAGTACTTAAAGAAGAAGCAACCGTTGAAGACTGGGTAAGGGACCCCGCAATAATCCCCGTGGCAATTCCAGGGCCAATGTGAAATGCTGCAAATAAGGCCCAGGAAACTAACAGTGCAGATAAGAGCCAAAATAATCCTGCAATGATAATTCGCGAGCCAAACAGCTTCAGGGAGACCATCAATTGCGGTCCTATTTGATAACCAATTGAGAACATGAAGGCTGCAAAAAAGATCGTACCTAACATTTCATCACGTGGAAACGACCCAATTTGACCAACAATTAAGGTAACGACCAAGGTTGCCACGGTAGCCCCAATTTTGAATCGACCAGCAATTTTATATTCACCGATGGCAAAACCAATCGCCATGCAAATAAACAGGGTAAACACCTGATTATGCACCATAAAATGAACAATTGAATGAATCATAAATTATCTCTTTCTTAATAATAACTAGTTAATCAAGCCACATTATTACATTGATAGAATAGAAATTCAATAAACATTACAAAACGGTTGGTAGAGGCCTTCCCTACCAACCGTTAATTGGTTATTTCTTCATCACAAAGTATTTTTCAAAGTTCTTTTGGTAATTGCTATTGATGCGTTTTTCAAGTAACCACCGCATCAGGTTCATATCCCGATCATAGTGGAATGTTGTTCCAAACCGTTTTTGCGCAATCAACTGTTCAGCTTCATGCTTAATTTCATTATCCTTGGCATACTGCAAGAATGTCTTTTGAGAAACTCCCAGCCACAACTGGTATTTACTCTTATCCTTATTAGCATAAACAGTTGGTTGATCCTTTAAGGTGTCAAAGACATAGTCCTCAACGGGATATGACGACAACTGGTAACCATTCAGCGAAACAAAGAAGCTACTCCTTCCCTGGCGAGGATTCAAATCAAAAACCTTAAACTGTTTATCACGCCGATCATATTTGAGATCGAAGTTAACAAATCCAGTGAATTTAACGCTTTCCAAGAAACGCTTAATGTTGTCATAAATTTGTTGATCATATGCTGGCATAATTGCAACATAATTACCAACGTTAGCTGGGTTGCAGTCTTCCAGTAATGGGTGACCAAGACACATCATTTTAACTTGATGGTTACGATCTACATAGCAGTTAATTGTCCGCATATTACTATCGTCACCAGGAATAAACTCTTGAAGGACCAGGTCGCCCTTGTATGGACTATGTTCATAAATAGTGGTCAGGACTTCCGTCAACCGCTGCTGATCATTAATGATATAAGCTTTCTCATAGCCAGCAAAATTACCTTTATGCCACTGCACTGCATCAGCTGCTTTCAAGGCGATTGGGAAGCCAAATGGTGATTGATAATTCTTGTAGTCAGTATCTGGCTTTAAAATATCAGTCTTCGGGTATGGCAAACCATATTGTTCGCAAACTTGGTAAAACTGTTCCTTGTTGGTTAATTTAGCAACCTCATCATAATCTGCATATGGGCAGTCCATATATTTAGATAATTCTTTACGGTGCTTCGAGACTAACTCAGTATAGTCATCCCCACATGAGATCAAAACAACCTCTTTACCAGCTTTCTTAAATTCTTGAGCTGCGGTAATTAACGTTTTAGCAAATACCGCTTCGTCCTGCAGATTAGGTAAGAAATGTAGGTCGACAATCTTAGAAAAGCGGGTTGGTGCTAACGGTTGGCGAGCGTAGAGGTGGGACTTAATCCCGTATTTTTCGTACATCGAACGAGCCATCCCGTATGCATTAAAATCACTACCAAGAATTAAGGGAACAAATTTTTGCTTGTCCACTATTATTCACTCCTTAATAATACTGGGTCAATTTTATCATTCTCGCTCCATAATAACCATCAATCTCCGCGCTTTTATGCACTTTTATGGTGAGCCTGCCAGTGAAAGTTAATTATAACGGCCATTAGAGTAATGATAGCTAAAAACAGGATCAAATAATAATCAATCTGACCACCAATAATGGTTTGCTTAACCAACGCGCTCCCGCGATTTTGGTACAACGCAATAATTGCCGTCAGCAAACCGGTACCAACAGATCCGGCAAATTGTTGCACCATATTAAAGACAGAATTAACATCTGAAGAATTATGCGAAGAAACAATTAGTGAGGCGTTGGAAATTGTCGTTGAAAAAGCTAAATTAAAGCCAACGCGCAACACAATAAATAACAGTGTCATCAGTATAGGTGTTAGGTTACGTTGGATGATAATAAAAAATAACGATGCCACAGCAACCATGCTTGCTCCCGTAACTACTGGTTCGGCAAAGCGTCGTTGGTCGGCCCAGCGGCCCCCTAGTGGAGCAATAAAAGCCCCAATAAATGATCCGGGGAGTAAAATCAAGCCAGCAGTCATTGAACCGCACCCCAATGCATATTGGGCATAAACGGGGATTACTAGTGAGATTCCAATATTGATAAACTGCAGGTTAAAGTAAGTTAAGTTCGATAAACGAATTGGCACCTGACGAAAAATCGAAAGATCCAACAATTGTGATTTCCCATGGTTGTTGAGGTACAAGAATGCTGCAAAAAAAATTACTGCCAAGATAACTGCTAAAATGCAACCTAGGAAGTTGCTGCTACGCCCGATCGTGCTAATTCCACCGATAATCAAGATAAAGGCCGCTGCTAAACAAGCCAAAGCACTATAGGAAAATGGCTTATCATTTCCAAAAGGACGATTATGGATATATTTTTGCCCTAGGTAGAGACTGACAAATACAAATGGCAGCAGAATCCAAAAGATCATCCGCCATGATAGCTTCTCCACAACTACGCCACCATAAGTAGGTCCTAACGCTGGTGCAAAGGAGATAATCATTCCAGCAACGCCAGTCATCATCCCTTTTTCATTAGTGGGAATCTGAGTGAAAATTAAGTGAAATAGGATTGGGGTGGAGAAGCCGGTCGCAATGGCCTGAATAAGGCGGCCCGTCAAAAGAATTGGAAAGTTGACGGCAGTGGCGCAAATCACGCTTCCTACAATGAACATCATCACTGCCACTAGATGTAATCGCCGAGCAGGAAACTGACGTAACAAGTAAGCAGTGGTCCCCATTACAATTGTCACCATCAATAAGTATCCACTAGTAATCCACTGGGTAGTATCCAGTGTAATGTGAAACGTTTGTGCTAACTCTGGATAAGTAACGTTCATTGCTGTTTCGTTCATAATACCAATAAACGTCAATAATGCTAAAGCCACAATCGCATCATAGATATTTGCTTTCTTTTCTCCCGTGTTAGTCACGTCAGATAACCTTCTTAAAATGCAAAAGAGCCCTGACAATTCACTTTGCCACAGCTCGAACCAATGTTGATTATTGCAAGTTCAGTTTAATGTTGCTAATTGATGGAGCCACTTTTTAGTTCCAGCATCCAGATTATCTGCCGGTTCAAAATTGAAGGGTGCCCATAGTGCAGCAATTTTTGTCCAATCAACCCGTCCTTGGTTAATAATCACTTTTAATAATCGTTTCTCTGTCTGCTTTTTGATTTGCTCATTAACTGCTTGATTGAGAAACATCGCCGTCGTAGTTTGACGGGCAAGCAATTCAGCAACCAACTTCTCCAGTGTGTGTTCACTAATTGGATTACTTAACAGTACCCGTTCCTTTAACGGAACAGCAGGTACCTCACGCTGAAGAAAACGTTGGACCTTTTCCCAATCTGCCAAGACTTGCTGATAAAACTGCCACGGGACACGGCTTTGCAGGTCAGCTAATTTTTCAGAGACAATTTTACTAAGATCATTATTTCCCGGGTTAAGTTCGGCACATATTTCCATAATAAACCGTTGGAATGTTTCTCCTGCTAACTCAGAGAGTTGTCGTTTGCTCGTCAAAGCAAAGCGAACCAGAACATAGTCGATGAATTGTTCATCGTTAATATTCTCCCCTACCACATGTCTTTTTACCTTAAATTGTTTTAACTGCTTTAATCGTGTTGATTTGGCAAAGTGTCCTTGCTTTGGCATACCGTTCGCTCCCCTAATTTTTGGTAACAAAAAACCGCCAACCAACAGTTGACGGTTTCACAGTTGGGCTAGCTGGATTCGAACCAGCGCATGACGGTACCAAAAACCGTTGCCTTACCGCTTGGCTATAGCCCAATAATAAAAAGTGGAGGAGAGTGGATTCGAACCACCGAACCCGAAGGAATGGATTTACGGTCCATCGCGTTTAGCCAGACTTCGCTACTCCTCCATCAAGGTTGATGTCTCTTAACAATCAACGTTTATTATAATATCGAATCTCATAATAAAATGCAAGTCCTTTTTTAAATTAATTTGCAAAAATTTTGATCTCAAAATTATTTTTCATTATTCCTAATTATTATTTGGATTTCATTTTCACTAAATGAAAAAGAGGCTGGAATTTTTTCCAACCTCTTTGATTGATATTAATCAACGCCATCCATCAATCCATGGATCTTCTTAACAAAGAAGACCAGGATGACACCGAAGACGATACTTACCAGACCAACAGCCAAGAAGTATGGTACTTCATTAGCAGTTGAGTAGTACTTAACAATTTGAGCATTGACCGCTTGACCAGCGGAGTCAGCTAAGAACCACATACTCATCATCTGGGACTTAAAGGCTTTTGGTGCCAACTTAGTAGTGACAGACAAGCCAATTGGGGAAACAAGCATTTCACCGATTTCCACAATGAACCAAGAACCAACTAGCCAGAATGGACTAACACGACCAGCAGTTCCATAGAACATACCTGGCAATGCCATTAAAATATATGATAAACCAGCAAATACTAAACCGGCTGAGAATTTACCAGGTGCACTTGGCTGACCCTTCCAGTGATCCCAAAGGGCGACAAACACTGGTGTCAAAATCATGATGAACAATGGGTTCAAGGTCTGGAAGTTAGCTGCGGCAAAGTGCCAACCACCAATATGCAAAACAGTCCGTTGTTCAGCGAACAAAGCCAGCACAACTGAACCGGATTCTTCAATTGCCCAGAAAATAGCTGCGGCAATGAATAATGGAATGTAAGCCAGTACACGTGACTTTTCAATCTTAGTAACTTTCTTGGAGTTCAACATCATAATGAAGTAGTAGATTGGCAATGCAATTGCAATTACAGTAATGATGTTGATGATGTTGGTAATGTTTAATTGGCCCATTGCTGCTAATAAACCAAGAACAACAACTAAGACCGCTAACCCAACAATCGTCCAAATGATAACGGGACGTAATGATTCTTTATCAATCGGGTCATTAGGATAAAGGCTATCTTTAGATAAGTACTTGCGTCCATCTAACGAGTACTGGAGTAATCCGAAGAACATTCCAATAGCAGCTAGTGAGAACCCGGCGTGGAAGTTCATCCCACTTCCAAACAAGTGGAAGCCAAATCCATTGGCAGCCCATGGTACTGCCCATGGTGCAACGGCAGCCCCTAAGTTAATACCGAAGACAAACATACTGAAACCAGAGTCCCGTCGCTTATCTTCTTCACTGTACAGGCCACCAACCATTTCTGATACGTTCGGCTTTAACATACCGGTACCACAAACAATTAAGGCAATCGATACATATAAGGCACTCACACCGAATGGCAGTGACAAGGCAATGTGTCCGAACATAATCAAGACACCACCAATAAACACTGTCTTCCGTGAACCCCAAACACGGTCAGAAAGCCACCCACCAACAACAGTTGCCAAGTAAACTAATGAACCATAAATGGCCATGATTGAAGCGGCCGTGGATTGGTTCATTCCTAATCCACCCTTAGTTACCGCATAGTACATGTAGAACAGAAGGATGGCACGCATCCCGTAGTAACTAAACCGTTCCCACATTTCAGTGAAGAACAGCGTCGATAAGCCCCGCGGTTGTCCGAAGAAGGCTGTATCTAATTTCTTTTCTTTATCCATTAGGTATTATTCCCCCGCTTAATAAGATTATTATGAACGATTGGCTTTTGAAATAAGTAAATCTCACATAAAAATTTCAGAATACCCTCATTATAGGCGTGAAAAAGGACTTCGTCAATTTATTTTTAAATCAGTGGACCATTATAGCTGCTTTGTCCTGGCGTCAGACTTTATTTATTAAATGATCTGGCAATAATTGATTAATTTTCTTTCATTTTTATGTATTCTATCACAACAAAAAAGCCAGCCATAACGGCTGACTTGTAGCAACAACTCCGGCAGTCAGACTCGAACTGACGACAACCTGATTAACAGTCAGGTGCTCTACCAACTGAGCTATGCCGGAATAATTATCAACGAAATTAATTATATCATGACTAATTACTGTTGCCAATATTTATTTGGACGATTCTCATTCAATCATTAGGTAGTATTACTTACTAAAGTAACAACTTTCAACTATAATACTAATTGAAAGTAAGTTAATGAGGAGGCTTCGTAATATGGCAAAGACAATCGTCCTCTACTTTTCCGCAACTGGTACGACAAAGCGAGCAGCTCAACAAGTAGCACGGTTACTCAATGCTGATATAGCTGAAATTCACCCGGTTAAACCATACACCAGTGAAGACTTGAACTGGCATGACGAATCAACACGGGCAACGGTGGAACAAAAGCAAGAACACGATGGGCGAGTTCCTGTGCAAAACGATTTACCAGATATTAGTGGATATGACAATGTTGTTATCGGCCACCCAATCTGGTGGGGAATTCCACCACGTTTGATTGCTGATACGATTGACAAGCTTAATCTAAATGGCAAACACCTGGCAACATTTGGTACTTCAAGCAGTACCGGATATGATCGCGCTCAATCTAACATTGCGCGGACTATCAAAGAAAATCATTACGACGTTGATCTTAAACAAGGAAATGTTCTTAACTCTCAATCAGCGTTAAAAGATTGGGTTTCATCATTAAATTTTAACTAAACGGTCAAAAAGCTACTCACAACGAAAGTGAGTAGCTTTTTTGTTCATCCAGCACATCGTTATAATAGTTTTACCAAATTTAACATCTAAATGACCAGCTTGTAAATATAGAATGTCGATAAAATAA
>SKER01001209.1_pt1 | contig 22291 bp, 20 predicted proteins | sample 4826961 | NCBI WGS metagenome assembly SKER01 (sample SAMN11008804, study PRJNA524170) | human gut metagenome | biome: Human fecal sample; material: Feces; isolation source: fecal sample from pouch patient p47 | host: Homo sapiens | place: Israel: Tel-Aviv | collected 2016-11-16 | reverse complement strand
CTTAAAAGAGAGATGTTTTATGGCAAAGAATCAAACTATGCCAATCTGAATGAATTAGAACAAGCGATTAAAGATTATATTCACTTTTATAATTACGAAAGAACAAAGAGTAAACTAAAAGGACTGACTCCGATTCAATATCGGAATCAATCCTTAGTTGCATAATATTAATAAAGTGTCCAATTTTTGTGGGTCACTACACTTTAGAGAGCTATTTTTATTATTAATAACATGTGTGTGAATTATTTTAAAATTTGAAATATATAACTAATAATTAGTATTATAATTATTAATAGATAATAGTTATAAAACAAAGATAGAAAGCGGAGTAGGTTATGAAAGTAATCGCTTTATGCGCAGATTATGGGTATCTGGATAAAGCAGAGACTGCGATTAAGTCAATTTTATATAACAACCAGTATGTAAAGATTTATCTTTTGAATTGTGATATTCCACAGGAATGGTTTGTTAATATTAATCAGTATGTTAACCAGATTGGCTCTGAAGTAATTGATGCAAAGTTTGATCATGGAATTTTAAACGATTCGCAGGGTCCAAGACCAGGTATTAATGAAATGGGATTTGCTAGATTTTTAATTCCGGAATTGGTGCCAGAAGATAGAGTTTTATACCTAGATAGTGATTTAATTGTGGATGATGCAATTGATGACTTATTTACAATTCCTTTTAATGGAAAAGAAATATTGTGAGTAGGCGATATCTTTGATTCAGACGATCAAGGAGATGCAACAACTAACTGCTTAATAAATTCCGGAGTTTTAGTTTTAGATAATGCTGCATTAAAAAAGAACAATGTAAGTCGTGATTTAATTAAAATGAGTCGTAAAAATTACGTCAATGGCGATCAGCAAATAATTAATGAATATTTCAAGGATAAGATTGGCTTGCTTCCTCATAAATACAACCATCAGGTGGGTGCGACATATTTTGCTTACTCTAGAAATAATCAGCGAATGATCAATCTTCTTAATTCAGTTAAAGACCCTAAAATCATCCATTATGTTATGAAAGGAAAGCCATCAGATTTTTGTTATTTGGGAATAATGCGAGAAAAATGGTGGTTTTATCGTAATTTAGAGTTATCAAAGCTTGTCCAGAAATTTACGATCTTTGATTCGATGAAAATAGGAGCACCTAAGTTTGCTACGGAAGCTTTAATTTTTACTTATTCTGCTAATATCCAAAATATTGAAAGCTTAATTAAGGCATTACCAGAAGTTCACTTTAATATTGCAGCTTATACAGAAGTTGCGACAGGATTATTAAATCTAATGAAATATCTGAATGTCACTGTTTACCCTGCAATAATCTATGCCCGTGTAGAAGAACTGATTAAAAAATGTGAGTTGTACTTAGATATTAATTATTATCAAAAAGATGAAAATGTTTTACGGCAAATCGAAGACAAAGGTATTCCAATTTTATCTTTTGAAGATACTGCAAATTATAAGGTATTTGGAAATGACCAAGTAGATCGAATGGTGCAAGAGATTAAAAATTTGGAAGAGTAAGAGTAATGGAAAAAGTAATTGCTTTAAGTGCTAACTATGGTTATATCGATAAAATTGAAACAACAATAAAATCAATTTTATACAATGTAAAAAATGTAGAAATTCATCTTTTAAACTATGATATTCCACAGGAATGGTTTGCAAATATCAATCGTTATGCAAATCAAATTGGTTCAAGAATCATTGATGAAAAATTTGATCCAGAAGAATTGCATGACTTAGATTCTACTTATAAGCATATTAATCAAATGACCTTTGCGCGCTTATTAATTCCTAAATTAATGAATGAAGATAGGGTATTATATTTAGATTCAGATCTTATTGTAGATAGAAATATTGATGAACTTTTTTCTTGGAATTTTGATGGAAAGAAAATTTTAGCTGCTCCGCATATTTTTGATGTTAAAGATAAGAGTCAAGTGTTCGCAAAAGCGCCTCTTGTTCAAATAAATGCAGGTGTTTTATTGATAAATAATAAAGAATTGCGCAAAGATCCTGATCTGAGTGAAAAAATACTCGATTTTGCTAGGAAAAATAACTTTCTTTTAGATGATCAAGAAACAATTGATAAGTGGTTTAGGGGAGAAATTGGAAGCTTACCGTTGACATATAATTATCAAATTGGAGCGGATAGAACTTTATTTTGGTGTAACGTTGATGTAGCTATTGAGGCACTTGATAGTATAAAGAATCCCAAAATAATACATTATGTTTCAGATGATAAGCCATTTAATGTTTTTTCAGAAGGAAGGCTGCGAGAAAAATGGTGGTTCTACCATAATCTAGAATTGAGCCAAGTAGTAGAGAAATATCAGCCACTTGATTTAGAAAGAATGAAAAGAACACCTTTTGCAGGCGAAATATTTACTTTTACCAATTCAGCTATTGTTGATCACTTAGAAGAATTATTGCAAAAGCTACCAGAATTTCATTTTAATGTTGCGGCTTGGAGTGATATGGCTTGGAATTTAAAGCATTTGGCTAAATATCCTAATATTACTTTATATCCATTTGTAATTGGAAAACGTTTGGATTATTTATTTAGGAACACGAGCGTCTATTTAGATATAAATGAAGATAATAAAGAACAAGATGTCATTAAGCAAATTCAAAGAAACGACATTCCGATTTTAGCTTTTGAATCTACAGCAGACAAGGGTACTAAATATTCTAAGTATGAGGTCTTTGATAACGATCAAGTTGATGGATTGGTTCGAAGAATTAAGGAATTAGGATTATAAAAAATGGAAAAAGTAATTGCTTTAAGTGCTAACTATGGTTATATCGATAAAATTGAAACAACAATAAAATCAATTTTATACAATGTAAAAAATGTAGAGATACATCTTTTAAACTATGATATTCCCCAAGAATGGTTCGCAAATATTAATCGTTATGCAAATCAAATTGATTCCAAAATTATTGATGAGAAATTTGATCCCGAAGAATTGCATGATTTGAATTCTGGATTCAAACATATTAATCAAATGACTTATGCTCGTTTATTAATACCTAAATTAATTAAAGCAAATCGAGTATTATATTTAGATTCCGATCTTGTTGTAGATGATGAAATTGATGAACTATTTTCTCGCAAGTTTAATGGAAAAAAGATTTTAGCAGTCACGCATATTTTTGATGTTAGAAATAAAAATGAAAGTAGAGTAGATCTTCCTGTACCTTCGATAAATGCAGGTGTTTTACTAATTAATAATCAGGAATTGCGTAAAGACCATAATTTGAGCGAAAAACTGTTAGATTTTGCTCGGAAAAATAATTTTCCGCAAGATGACCAAGATACAATTAACAATTGGTTTAAGGATGAAATCGGAAGTTTATCTTTTAAATATAATTATCAAATTGGTGCGGATAGATTTCTATTTTGGTCAAATAATTCTAATACAGAAACAGCAACTGAAATATTGGATAAAGTAAAGAATCCAAAAATAATTCATTATATTTCAGATGATAAACCGTTCAATATCTTTTCTGAAGGAAGAATGAGGGAGACTTGGTGGTTCTACCATAATCTAGAATTGAGCCAAGTAGTAGAGAAATATCAGCCACTTGATTTAGAAAGAATGAAAAGAACACCTTTTGCAGGCGAAATATTTACTTTTACCAATTCAGCTATTGTTGATCACTTAGAAGAATTATTGCAAAAGCTACCAGAATTTCATTTTAATGTTGCGGCTTGGAGTGATATGGCTTGGAATTTAAAGCATTTGGCTAAATATCCTAATATTACTTTGTATCCTTTTGTAATTGGAAAACGTCTGGATTATTTATTTAAGAATACAAATATTTATCTAGATATAAATGAAGGAAATAAAGAAAAAGATATTGTTGAACAAATAAAAGAAAAAGACATTCTAATCTTATCATTTGAATCAACAGCAGATAAAAATAATAAATATTCAAGGTATGAGGTATTTGGTGATGATCAAGTAAATCAAATGGTGCAAAGAATTAGACAATTAGCCAAGTAGTTATGAGATACCTAGTCTTATAGAAAGAAGAGAATGAATGGATACTATTGCATTAGATGCTGATGTTAACGATTTAAATAAAATTGAGACAACGCTTAAGTCAATTTTTCTTCATAATCAACATGTAGAAATTCATATTATTAACTTTAATATTCCACATGAATGGTTTATTAACGTTAATCAATACGTAAACCAATTTGGAAGTAAAGTAATTGATGAAAAAATAGATCCTAATTTTTTAGGTGATGTTCAGCCTAGCTCTGATCAAATTAAGAAAATTTCTTTTGGTCGTTTTTTAATTCCTGATTTAATTTCAGCCGATAAGGTTCTCTATCTTGATTCAGACGTAATTGTAACTGATAATCTTCAAAGCATTTTCCAAATGAATTTTGATGATAAGATGCTGTTTGCTGTGCATGATTATCAAAATCCTGACCAATTTAATTCAGGCGTAATGCTCATCAATAATAAGCGCTGGCGTGAGAAAAAGGTAAGTTCTAAGCTGGTTGAGATGAGTAAGCAGCAAGGATTAGCTAGTGATCAGGCGGTTATTAATGAGGTATTTAAAAACCGAATTGGTGAATTAAACTTATCATATAATTACCAAATTGGTCTTGAGAAGAATGCATATTGGAATAATAAACAAGTAGTCTTTGATAATTATAATAGAGTTCCTATTCCTCGAATTATTCACTATTCTGGTGATGATAAGCCATTTAATTTAGTTTCTACAGGAAGTTTAAGAGATAATTGGTGGCAATATCATAATTTAGAATGGCCTGATATTGTTAATCATTATGTTGAGTTTGATAAAGATAAAATCCAAAAGCCAAAATTTGAGGCAGAAACTTTTGTTTTTGCTCGTGTTGCCGAAACAAAAGATTTAGAGTCGTTAATTCAAAAATTGCCTAATGTCCGCTTTAATATTGCTTCATATACTAATATGTCGTGGCTCCTAGAAAAGTTGGTAAAGTATGACAATGTCCAATTATATCCATTTGTCATGAATCCAACTTTAGATAATTTAATTAGCAATGCTGACTTTTCTTTAGATATTAACTATCTTAAGGAAGATGATGTTACTGAAAAAATGGTTAACCAGCAAAAGCCAATTCTTTCTTTTGAAGAAACGAAAAATAATAATATTTCTTATGATAAATATTATGTTTTCGCAAATGACGCTCAAGATGAAATGGTAGAGGCAATTAAAAAAATAATTGATAAGAAAAAGGAAACTTCTGCTTTTGACATTAAAGTAAAAGATATTGATGAATCATTAGACTTAATTTTGAATAAACATAAGTCAGTCATTCGTTTTGGAGATGGCGAGTTTAATATTATTCGCGGTGAATCCATTTTTTATCAAGACTACAATAAAGAATTAGCTTTACGCTTAGAAAGTATTATTTTAAGCGGCAATTAAGACAATACGTTGATTTGCTTGCCAGATGTATTTGAAGATTTGGCACGCTACAATGACTATGCTCAAAGAACATATAAGAAGCGCTTTTTCCCGCAAAATGCTTCTTTCTTGAAGCGAATAGAACAAACTAAGAATTGGTATGGATCTACTTTTGTATCAAGACCATATATTGACTTAGTCGATAAAAGCGAAAGTCCTGGTTATTTTGAAAAGTTAAGACGGATTTGGAATCAACGTGATGTTTTAATTGTTGAAGGAAAATATTCACGTTCTGGAGTAGGAAACAATTTATTTGATAATGCAAATTCAATTAAGAGAATTTTGTGTCCAGCTAAGAATTCATATGAAAAGATTGATCAAATTGAACAGGCAATTAGAAATAATGCCCAAAATCGGTTGATTTTATTAATGCTTGGACCTACAGCTAAGGTTATTGTAGATGATTTGCAAGATCTTAATAATCAAAAGATTGACATTGGTCATATTGATTCAGAATATGAATGGTTCAAAATGGGAGTTACTGATAAAGTAAAATTAAAGAATAAGCACACGGCCGAATTTAATCGTGATGCAAATATCGCGCCAATTCATGATAAGACTTATAGTAGTCAGGTAATAGAGAGAATTGAGTAAGTTTAAAATGGATACTAGTGAAAAAGTTTCTGTAATTATACCAGTATATAATGATGAAAAATATTTAAAGCAGTGTGTAGAAAGTGTTCTGACTCAAACTTATACTAACTTAGAGATTATCTTAGTAGATGATGGGTCAACTGATCATACACCAGAAATATGTGAAAAATATCGTGAAAAATACGATCAGATAAGGGTCTTACATAAGAAAAATGGGGGGGTTGGTTCAAGCAGAAATGCAGGCGTTGCCCTAGCAACTGGCGAATACGTTTTATTTGTCGATCATGACGATTGGCTTGATCAACATCATATTGAAGACTTGTATAACTTAGCCGTAAAAAATAAGGCTGATATAGCAGCAGGGAATTTCAACATTTTTTATGATGATAAGTCGACTTTTGCTTATTGGCTAAATAAAGATAGCTATTTTGAAAAAGATTATTCAATCAAAGAATGGTTTAGTTTGCAGTATCGCACTGATTACTACAATATGTCTTTAGTTTTTACTGTTCCATGGGATAAATTGTATAAACGCTCTTTATTTAAAAATATAGTTTATCCTGAAAATGTTTCAGTAGAAGATGATTTGACTACATGGAAGATATATTTACTTGCAAATAAAATTGCGTATGAAAATAAAGCGATTTATACGCATCGTATTTTAAAATCAAGCGTATCAGCCAGTGTAAGTGAAACTGATGTCTTTCCTTTACGATCAATTGAGGAAAGAATTACAATTCTACGTTTAATTGGTTTTGATACGAGTAATGAAGAATCTGCTTATCGGTATCGGTTAGAAAAATGGAAAAATCATGCGTTAGATAAGGGAGAATATTTGAAATACAGAGATACACTACAAAAACTGGCTATTCTTGAAAAGTGGAAAAACTAATAAAAAGGGTTGCTGAGCATTTGAAAGCTTAGCAACCCTTTTATTTTATATAAATTAATTTAAATCCAATACACAGTGAACAATTTTTATTCGTATCTGGCTTTAACTACTGCATCAGCTAAGGCTTTTTTAGTGAAATAACCTTCACGAATCAATTTAGCAAAACTTTCTACATTATCAGTCATTTCTTTATATTCATCATCATTTACTTGAAGGACCTTGGCTTGTGCCTCAGCTAAACTATCAGCAATAATTCCTAGTTTCTTACGTTTAATAGTTTCTGCTTCAGGTGTTTTACTATTTACAATAATTGGAATTCCAGCAGCAAGGTAGGTACTAAGTTTATAAGAAGTGTTCATTGTCATATATTCTGACCAGTATGGTTCTTCTGACCAAACTAGTCCGAAGCCACCAGATCTGCGTAGTTCTTCAAGTAAGATCGGATCATTTTTCCAACCCATAAATTCTAAGTTTTGATCTTCAAATTTTTTGCATGGATCTGAGAAGACTTGTAACTTAACGCGTGGATTTCCCCAATTGTTAACAAAGTCAAACTTGTCTGCATTACCAGCAAAATTAATTACCTTGTTATTTTGCGGGGTAACAAAATAATTAATTTGACAAGGATAGTGATCCCAAAAATGCTGTACAACATATGGTTTTTCTTTTAATCCATTTTTTCTTAAAAAATCGTACATCTTTTTGGAAGGTACAATTAAGACGTCTGCCTTGTTGTAGTAGTCAATATGTTGAGGAAGCAAGTAACGATTACTTTCAAACATTAAGGGAATAACGTCATGGATAAAAATGATTTTTTTGACATTTGGATAGATATTAACATGATCAATCAAAGCTTGATCCCATTCAATTGCTATCCAATTAGGGGATTGGAAGATAACAGTATCGCCGACTGATAAGGAGGCAATAATGCCGTCAAAACGAGTACTCTTAGCTTGGTCTGGTTCTTCTTTCCAGTGGTAGGCGTAAATACCGAGTTCGTTCATTCCCATTTGAACTCCGATTTTAGCGACCATTTGTTGTGCTAATTGCGCAACACTATTCATTGCCATGCCATATAAATTCGTGATATGAACTGTCATAAATAACTCCTTATATAAACTTATAAATTAAGTATAGGGCAGGCAAAATTGATTTACAAATTTAACTATCACAAAAAAACTCCGCTAGATCTTATTCTAACGGAGTTCATTTTTATTTGCTTTTGACTTCTTGATATCCATCTAAGACATTAGCGTAGCGTGCTAGCGTGAAGAGATAATCAGATAGGCGATTAATATATTTCAGATTAAAAGGTGAAATTGGCTGCTTTTTATCATTTAGTTCAACTAATGACCGTTCAGCGCGCCGTGCCAATGTACGGCTATACTGCAAATTGGCAGCGGTGGGTGAACCACCAGGAAGGATAAAAGCTGGAATCCTAGGATATTGCTGTGTAATCTTATCAATTCTACTTTCCAATTCTTTTACCTTATCTGGAGTAATTTCTTGGTGTCGTCTAACAACGATATCAGCTTGGAACTGATAAAGTTCTTTTTGTCTCTTTTGTAGTTCATCTTTTAGAACTTGGCAGTTATCTGATAAGTTGGCGATTGTTACACCTAAGTAAGATTGGAGTTCGTCAAGATTGCCGAGAGTTTCAATTTGTAAGTCATATTTTGGGACCATCTTACCGCTAACTTGCTTGGTTTTTCCCTGGTCGCCGACTTTAGTATAAATTTTAAGTGTCATATTAATCCTCAAAAAAGTGCTTAAGTGCTAAAGAGATAGGTTTATATAGAAGTAAGTAAAAAACAATATTGCCGATTGCATGATAGGTATCAAATAAAATGCTACCTACCCAGTATGCAATAAAGGCTGGTAAACCACCGAAAATCGTCATTCCTAAATCTACTAAAATACCATATTCAATTCCTAAAAATGCGACCAGAGCTAATTGCAGCCAGAACCATTTCGTTAGGGGAGTTAGCTTTTTAAATAGTAGAATTGTTAAAACACAACCACCGTAAGCTAGAATTTGCGGAATTGTCCAAATACCAAAACCGAGAAAAATATTAGAAATAATCATGGTTAAGATAGCTAGGGCAAATCCCATCCCTCCACTTACAAAGAGAGTAGTAAGCATAATAATTGTTGTAACTGGTTGAACATTAGGAACCGGAATAATTTTGAAAATTCTCAGAACAACGCATAAGGCGGTCAGAACTCCTAAGAGTGCGAGCCTCTTAGTTCCAGCTAGTTCTTCGGTAGCCATTAATATTTACTCCGGGTAAAGACTACCTTATCCTTGTTCTTAAGCTTTTGTTGGTAGGCACTTTTGTTTACCATTTTGCCATTTACTGTGTAAGTCCAGTAAATCTTTTTTTGAGGATTTTGACTTTTACCATCAATAGCAGTAATAAATTCTTTTTGGCTCTTTACTTTCCAGTTTTTCTTAAGACCAGTAACTACAGTAGAGTTCTTCTTAAGGTGAACTTTTTTATTAGCAAAAGTCTTTTTATTATCTTTTAGTGTGTAAGTAACTGTAATTTGGTCAGTTTTGGGTTTAGCTTTTTCTTGATTATTTTGACAACCAGTTAGACTGAAGGTAAAAAATAAAATAATTGCAGCAAAAATACTTAACTTTTTAGTGTTTTTCATTTCTAGAAACTCCTCTTATTACTTGATTGGACAAGCACCATTATCACAATCGCTTTGATCTACTAATTCAAGACCCTTTTGATCATCATTAGTTTGTTCAAAGACTATTTCGACATTACCAGTAATGTGGTTATCTGCTTTTTCGTATTTCTCTTTACTAATCGGTTCTTTTGGAGCTTGTTTTAAGGAGCCACCATAGTAAGGCAGAAGTGAAGTAGATTTAATCGCATGACGATATTGATGCAATAATGGAGCTATTTGATCGCTTTCATCATTTTGAAATGTAATAGTACAACTTACCGCATTATCTGACCAGTAAGTTTGTAAGAAAGCTTGAGTAGCAAATTGTTCAGCAATTGAAACAGTTCCAGCAGAAGCAAAGTTATCACTGTCAGCATTAGCTGCCTTAATTGGAAATTCAACGCAGATTGTATGTGGCGTGTAAATATCAGGCTCAGTTCTATAGCCACAGTCTTTTAAGGCTGGAAGAAGAGGATCGGTTTCTTGGAAGCGAATACGTTGAATTAAATAGCCAGAATAGTGGAAGTGCATCCCTTCAGAAACGCCAGCAAGTTTAGCAACAGTACCAGATGGCTTAACTGTAGTGTGCTTAATTGAGGTGTTACAGTTTAGTTCTTGGCTATAGTCTTTGTCAGCATCAACAACAGCTTGGTAGAGACCATCGACTGTTTTAATAATTTCAGGGTCGTAAACTGGATCTTTAATTTCTTTACCAGTTTCTGAATCAGTAGCAGTCTTAAAGCCAGTCACTACGCGGTGACCAAAAGTAGATAAAATCCAGTCTTGAATTCCAGACATTGAAACACCAATCCGGCGATTCTTGTTGATGATCTTACGAGATACTTCCCAATCATATGGGCTAAAGGTAACACGCTTGGTGTAGCGAGCAGCTAGTTTAAAGGCCTCTTTCAGATCCCAGCCTTGTTTTTGAGCAATGAAAGGAAAGACTTCAAACAAGTTACATGGTTCACCATTAGCTAAGGAGATTTCTCCGCAAGGGTTAGTTCCTTCAACTTCACCATCAATTCCAGCTTGGTAACTATCTTTGATGCGGCCGTAGTTACGAGATAATTCTAAATTAACAACACCAGGTTCACCGTTGTGTAGAATACTGTCAGCAATTGGTTGATAGTTATCAAACTCAGAATTAATTGCAACACTATTATTTGATGCCCAGCGGTGGTGATAAAGTTTCTTTTTATCTTGCTTCATAGTAATGAAGGCTTGGTTATCGCTTGAACCAAGTGCTAGTTCTGCGCTTCTTCTAACGTTACCAGCAACGACGGTTTTACCAATTAAGTTGCAAATATCTGTTGCATCAACTGCAGTCAAGTTTTGACCAGCACGATCATTAAGAATTTGATTAATGTCAAAGAGCATTTCGATTAGTGGCATTGGACCAGAAGCTGTACCACCGAATCCATGAATTTTAGCTCCGTAAGGGCGGATATCGCTGATATCAAGTACTAGTTTTTTCTTGTTCTCAGGATTAGTTGAATTGAAATGCATGTCGATTAAACGAGCATTCGCTAAGACCCAACCTTCACGAGTATCAGGGAGCTTGTAGTAAATGTAATCTTCTTTTTCTTGATTAGCTTCTTTCCATTCATCAAGATCAGTAGCGCCTAACTTAAGGGATGCGTCATAGGACTTACTCTTCTTGTCAATAACAATAGCCAAATCTACTTTTTGATCGAGTTTTGGAATTTGGTTAATGTTTTCGTCAACTACAGAAAAGCCTACGCCGCCGCCTTTCATTAGTTGGTCAAATAAAAATGAAAAAGGCATTGATGGTGCAATTTGGTCTTGTGTAAGATAAGCAGGAACAATGTGGCTATTACCATATTTTTGTGGACGAATGGCAATAAACCAGCAGTTATTTAGTGAATCGCCATTTCTCTTTTGATAATCAGTCCCTGAGATCCATAAGTTTCGACCAGATGGAGTAGCAGCTAGACCATAGACTAGGCGAAATAACTGTTTAGCTTCAGCTGTTAATTCATGAATGGTCTTTTCGCTAGGATCATTTTTTAAACGTGGGTCAAGATTAATATTACCTTCGATCACGCGTTTAACAGTTTCGTCCCAATTTTCAGAGCGATTTTTATCATCAAGCCAGCGAGCATAAGTACGTTTATAAGTAACCCAACCAAGTTCACCCCAGTGAGGAGTAACTTCTTTTTTAGTTTGTGCAATGAAATCTGGATCAAGTGTGATTCTCAAATCAGACATATTTTTATCTCTCCCTAAGTACAATATCTTGTTGACACTTAAGAGGATAACACAATATCTAGTATTTTTCTTGAATAAAAACACTATAGATTGTTATTTGTATTGGGAAAAATTGCATGAGAATGGGGAGGAAGAGGGACAAAAAAATTTTGAAATTTTTTGTAAATTTGAACACAAAATAAAAATGCGAGGTAACTTTCAAAAGCACCTCGCATTTTTTCATAAATATTATTAATTTCTGTCACTAAATCCAAAGATTTGTAAGAATTGTAAGAACAAGTTAACGAAATCTAGGTAAAGTGCTAAAGCACCTGCAACAGCCAAACCATCAACTGAAACTTGACCACCGTAGTTTTCGTAAATTTGCTTCATTCTTTGTGCATCCCAAGCAGTTAAGATAGTGAAGATAATAACTGCGATGAATGAAAAGACGTAAGAAACCATTGGATTTCTTAAGAACATGTTGATAAGCATGGCAACAATTAAACCAATCAAGGCAGCAGAAGCATAAGAGCCGAGATTATTTAAGTTCTTCTTAGTAGTTGTACCAATTACTGCCATCGTAATGAAAACAGTTGATGAAGCAACGAATGCGGAAGCAATGCTGCGACCAGTATAGGCACCAGCAATCAATGAGAATTCAACTCCGTAAACAATTGCCATAATCATTAACATGACGAAGCTAGCTACCGGATTTCTTGTTGCTCTGAAGCTAATTCCAAAAGTTAATGCAAGTGGAACTAACAATAAAATCCAAGTCATTGCTGGGTTGCTAGCAAATAAAGTCATTACTTGAGTTCTAAAGACAGTCATTGTTAAGTAAGCACTTAAAGCAGAAACTAAAACGGCGATTGTCATCATACCGTACATTCTGCTTAAGAATCTATTTAAGCCAGTTACGTCAACGATTGTACGACGTTCTGGTTCTTGTGAAAAGTTATTCATAAGCTCTCCCTCTTTCATTATTATTAATATATTTTAACGTATCTTAACAGTAAAAGAAACTTTTACACAAATGGATTGTAAAAACGTCCTGAATTGACTTTAAAGAGCAAAATAACAACTAAAACAAGAATGAAAGCTAGACTAGTAACTAAATAGTCAGCCAAGCTAAATTTTTCGGCTACATACCAAGTCCGCTTTTTCTTTGAGCCGAAACGTCTAAGTTGCATGGCAGTACTGATCGTATCAATACGGTCAAGACTTGAAAAAATAAGCGGGGTCACAATGTTTAATGTTCCATGGATTCGCTTGCCAAGAGATGCTTTTTTAGAAAGTTCATTTCCCCGTGCTTGTTGAGCAGCAGAAATTGACCAGTAACTTTCCTGGATATTAGGGATATAGCGCAAGGCTAAAGAAACGGCATAAGAAACCTTGTAGCTGACACCAATTTTATTTAAGCTAGCAGCAAATTGACTAGGATTGGTTGTTAATAAAAAGAGCAGAACTAGGGGAATAGAGCAGATATACTTCAGACTAACGTTAAGCAAATAAAATAATTCCTGAGCAGTTAAGGTAAAGTATCCCGCATTGATTAAAACTGTTCTTGAATGGTATAAGCTTTCGCCATAAGTTGGTTGAAAGATGAAAACCGCCAAGATATTAATTATGGCAAAAACAATAATGAACTTAACAATGAAAGAAACCTGTTTCCATCTAATACCTGCTATTTTTAGTAAGATCAAGGATAGGATACAGATTGCAATTAAGAAGCGAGTGTCATAAGTAACCATGCAAGCAATTGAAACTAGAATTAAAAAGATCATCTTTGTAGTAGCATTCAAGGCATGGATAAAACTATTCCCTGGCTGGTAGCCTAAAATTTTACTATCATTCATAATCTTCATCCTTCCAGTTCTTTTGTTCAGAATTAATGTAGGCTTGCACAAATTTATTTGGATCAGGCAAGTCGTAATGCTGCGCAAGTTCAAATAAGCTCGTTCTCTTTAAAGACGCTTCTTTAATTAGTTTAGGATTAGTTAGTAATTCAATCGGGCTTGTATCAGCGATTAGTTTTCCTTTAGTGAAGGCAAGCGAGCGTGTAGTATATTCGAGCATTAAGTGCATATCGTGCGTGATGATAATGATGGTCTTGCCTAGCTTGTTCAAGTGTTTTAAAAAGCCCATAATTTCGGTATATGTCTTCCAATCTTGACCAGCAGTTGGCTCATCTAGAATAATGATTTCTGGTTCTAAGACTAAAATTGAAGCGATTGTTACACGTTTTTTCTGCCCAAAACTAAGAGCAGAAATTGGCCAGTGCCTGAAAGGATAAAGACCGCAAATTTTTAAAGTTTGATTTACTTTTTGTTTGATCGTTTCTTCATCCACGTTACGCAGACGTAATCCTAAAGCTATTTCATCAAAAATCATTTTTTGCGAGATCATTTGATTAGGATCTTGCATTACATAGCCAATTTTTTCGGCTCTTTCTTTAATTGATAAATTAGCTAGATCTTGGTCTTTAAGTGTAATTTTGCCTTCATTAGAAATAAAACCACAAATGATGCGACATAAAGTGGTTTTACCGGCACCATTTTGACCGACAATTGAGATAAAATCGCCTTGATTGATGGTAGCAGAAACGTCCTTTAAAGGATAAGGCTGATTTTTATTATATTGGTGGCCGACATGGTCTAGTTTTAATAAAGGTTGATGAGTAGCTGTACTTTCTTTAACTGGAACTTGATCAACCCAATTTTCTAATTCTTGGCTAATTGAGTCAGAAGTAGGTAAGTCTGCAATTTTATCTAGCTTTTTAATTGAACTTAAGTTAATACCTGCGGCTGTCATCGCTTTTAAGTAAAGCGGCTGACGAACGCCAATTTTTTCTAAACTATTCTCATGAAGAAGTTGATTAGTAGGCTCATCGGCGACAATTTGACCATCATTAACTAAAACTATTCTATCAATTGGCTGACTCAAAACTTCTTCGACACGGTGCTCAATAATAATAACTGTGGCATTAAGTTCTTTTTGGATTTTATCGATAATAGCCATTGTTTTGAGTCCGGAAGCAGGATCAAGGTTAGCAAGCGGTTCGTCGAAAAGTAAAATTGGTGATTCATCGACCAAGACGCCGGCTAGGGCAACAATTTGTTTCTGACCGCCAGAAAGACTTTGCGGCGACTGTTTAAGTAGTTCTTTAATTTGGAGTTCTTCTGCCCATTGATTTACAGTGTGATGCATTTTGGCCTTAGGCTGGCAATTATTTTCAAGTGCAAAAGCAATATCTTCACCAACTGTTAGACCAATAAATTGACTGTCTGCATCTTGTAAAATTGTAGAAGTAGTAAATGAAAAGTCAAAAAGACTAGTTTTAGTAATATCTTTTCCATTTACTAAGCATTCGCCCGTGATGTTGCCTTGATCAATATTTGGAATAAGACCATTAAGGCAGCGACCAATTGTAGATTTGCCGCTGCCTGAAGGTCCGGCCAAGAGAATTTTCTCACCCTTATTAATTTTGAGATTAATCTTTTTAAGAGTGGGTTCAGCTTGGCTATTGTATTTAAATGAAAAATCTTTAAATTCAATAATCGGTTCTGTCATTAATTGAGTAACCTTTCGTGATTAGTCTTTACGTAAACTACCTTTCTTAACTTTAGTTGCTGCGTAAGCTTTAAGCAAGATGGTTCCTAAAATAAGAATAGCAAGTGAATTAGTAATGGTTGCAGTGGCTCCTTGTAAGAAGACCTTGTTTTGAGGTTCGCTGTAGATTAAGATATCGCCAACTGGTGCGATTACTAACCAAGAAATAACGTTAGCGATGATTTGGACCACGTTGAAGCCGACCATTTGCTTAACAGTGAAGACGCCATTATCTAAGTCAAGGCGCATACCGTAAAGACCGATGATCAAACCTAAAACAGCTGTAGCTAAAACCCAGCTCCACCAAGTTTGACCATACATTAAGAAGTCACCTAGTGCATGGCCGATGAAACCAACAGAAAAGCCTACAACAGGTCCGTAAATAGTGGCAAGTAAAGCTAAGAATGGGTAGACAATTTCAATATTAGTGTTTGGAATTCCAGTTGGAATTGATGTGAAACGTGCCAAAATAACATAGATTGCTGCTCCGATACCAATTGCAACGACGCTTTTTACTGATAAACCTTTTTGCTTGTTCATAATTTTTCCCCCGTAAATAAATTATTCTCTAGTTAAATCAATTTTCCAATCATTTCCAGTACCAATTTTGTAGGTATCGGCAAATGAAGCTTGATTTAGCGCAATACCTACATTGACTAATGAATTAATATACATCAAAGGATCTTTGATTGCTACATCAGCAAATGATGTAACAAAAGGTATTGTATCATGATAATAAGTTTGACCTTGATAAGTAATTGTGACGGTAAGTTTGTCGCCACGTTTGATATCAGCTTTTTTAACTAAGTCATAAGGAATATTCGTCCATAAAGAACCAAAGCGAATATCCAATACATCAATTGATCCCTTTAGATGATTATTTTCTAATTTAGCTTCAGTAAGTGGTAATTTTACAACTGAAGCTGGATCTAATGGCTCTCCTAGATCTTCAAAGGATTTTTCACCATCAGCTAGAAGGGCACCATTGTAAGCATAAATATCACGGCCGTGGAAGGTGTTACTTTCTGAAGAATAAGGAAGACGATTCTTTTGTTCATCGATTTCTCTTACTTCTTCAAGCCCCATATAAGTTGCAACATGAGTTAATGAGCCGTTATCAGGTGTAATAATAAAATGTCCGCTTTTTGTTTTAACTGCAATACTCTTTCGATCTGAACCAACACCTGGATCAACTACCGAAACAAAAGTTGTGCCTTTTGGCCAATACTTGATTGTCTGATAGAGGCGGTAAGATGCAGCCCAAATATCATAAGGTGGAATCTCATGAGTTAAATCTGAAACAGCAACGTGCGGAGCAACCAAATGAGCTACGCCGTGCATGGCGCTAACGGCACCATCTTTTAAGCCGAAGTCGGTTTGTAGTACTAGAAAATGATTTGTTTCCATCAAATTCCTCCTTTAATATGTTTTTAATTACTAATAATTTACAATGTATTAAAAGTTTCGTCAATGAAAAATCCGTACTATTTTGTTATGTAAGCGCATATAGTACGGATTTTATTAATAACAAATTATTTTTCAGCCTTATTTTGCCACTTTAGGCCAATTCCGCTGACCCCAGAAAGAATTGAAAAGACAGGAGAAAGTAAGCTAAAGAATGTGAATGGAATAAAGGCTAAATCGGGAACTCCAAGAGTAGAAGCTGCAAAAGAACCAGCTACTCCCCAAGGAATTAAGTAGTTAATTACGCTACCGCCGTCTTCAAGAACACGGCTGAGAGCAAGGGGTGCAAGACCAATTCTGTCGTATGCTTGCTTGAAGGCGCGTCCTGGCAAGATGACAGATAGGTATTGTTCACCGACAAATAAATTAATGCAGATACCTGAAAGAATGGTAGTAATTACTAAACGACCAGGCTTTTTAAGGTGTTCAACTAGAGGCTCCATGGCAGTTTGAACAATGTTAAATTTCATTAATAAACCACCAAGAGATAAGGTAGCAATAATTAAGCCAACCGTATCCATCATGCTGGAAATACCACCACGAGTCAGCAAAGCGTTCACTGATGAGTCGCTAGTTTTGGCAACGAACCCTTTCATAATGAGGTTAGTTAAGTCAGTAAGAGATTGATGAGGATTTTGAATAAAAATCATAATGACAGTAACAGCAATATTTAAAAATAAAGTAGGAATAGCGGGGATTTTTCTCCAGGCACAAATTAACATTAAGATAATTGGAATGATTGCCCACCAAGTAATAATGAAGTTATGCTGTAAAACTGCGACAGTATGATTAATCTTTGAAGCATCAATTGAGCCACTATTTCCTAAAATCCAAAAAAGAATTAAAGAAACAATAAAAGCAGGGATTGTTGACCACATCATATTTTTGATATGGGCGAATAATTCGCTTTCTGCAACAGCGGAAGAAAGGTTGGCAGAGTCCGATAAAGGAGACATTTTATCGCCAAATACGGCTCCAGAAATGATTGCTCCAGCAACAAGAGCAGGATTGGCATTCATGCTGGCACCAATTCCGAAGAGGGCAATTCCAACGGTTGAAATTGTAGTAAAGCCGCTTCCAATCGCTAACCCCACGATTGAGCAAACAATAAAGACAGAAGGAACAAAGAATTGTCCGCTAATTAAGTGAAAGCCAAAAACCATAATTGAAGGGATGATACTGCCCTTGATCCATAAGCCAATCAAGGCCCCAATTAGAATAAAAATAAAGATTGGAATAATAGCAACGCCAATTCCTTCCTTGATTCCATCTTGAATAGAAGCCCAGTAGTCTGAGCCAGAAGACTAATAAGCAAACGGTGAATAAAACTGGAACTTCTGGCATTAAATCAAATTTAATTACTGAAATGCCTAGAATAATTAAAAGCAAAAGTAAAATAATAATTGCTTCTAGAAAAGATACTTTCTTTTTCATAAATAATCCTCCATAAAAAAAGTCCTGTTGAAATTAATCAACAGGACGCATTACCGTGGTACCACCTATCTACTGCATATTCACAGCACTCTCATCAGGTGATAACGGCACTGATTGTGGCCGAATAAAAGATTGATCGCTGTAATTCGTAACTTATGCCTGACTGGTTTGCACTTTACCACCAGCTCTCTGACGCTTAACATAAGCACTACTGTGACGATAATTGTTGCAATTATGATAACAAGCTTAAAAAAAGATGTCAATGAATTTATTAATAAAAATGATTAGAATTTCGAATTATGCACTTTGAGCGGTAAAATAGATAGGTATAGAAAAAGTATAAATATAAATTGAGGGATTAAGATGACTGATATTTTAACCACCAAAGAATTAGGAAAAAACTTCAAAAATAAACGTGTTTTGAGTCGAATCAATATCCATGTTCCTGAAGGAAAAATTTACTGCATTATGGGACCAAATGGAGCTGGTAAGTCAACTCTTTTGAAAATGATTAGTGGAATTGAAAAGCCAACTGAAGGCGATATTAATTTTAAGGGTGAAAACTGGAAGCGAGAAGATTTAAAAACTATTGGTTCATTAATCGAAGAACCAGGCTTATTTGATAATTTAACTGTTGAAGATAATATCAAATTGAAATTAAAGCTGCACCATGTTGAAAATAAGGATCAAGAGCAAATCTTGAACACGCTCGGTTTTGGCGATCATAATCAGGAAAAGGTTAAAGGCTTTTCAACAGGAATGCGCCAACGTCTTGGTATTGCGCTCGCTTTTATGGGAAACCCAGATTTAGTAGTTTTGGATGAACCAACAAATGGCCTTGATACATTTGGAATTCATGAATTACGTGAACTTTTAATGCTAGAAAAAAAGCAAGGTAAAACAATCATTATTGCTAGTCACATGCTTTCTGAAATTCAAAAAGTAGCTGATCGCATTGCAATCTTGGGTAATGGTGAGCTGTTGCTGGAAGAGGATTATGACCAGAAGACAGATTTAGAGGACCTATTTATTTCAACTCTAGAAAAGGCAGGCATAAAGCATGACTAATATTTTAAAAGTTGAATTTTTAAAAACAAAGCATACCGTTGTTCGCTCACTAGTTTGGCTTTTGCCATTAATTGCCATTTTGATGATGACTGCTGTCTTCTGGGATAATCAATATTCAGTGCAATTAATGATGGGACAATGGAGTTATTTTTGGTTAAATATGTCAATTGCTCTCGTAATTGGAATTAGTACGTATTATCAAAAACAAGCTACAAAATTCAAAGAAATTTTAACTTCGCCGCAAGATCTTTTTACTTATGAAATTGGTCGCATTATTCACGGAATGTTGCAAACAATTTTAATGAGTGCAGTTTTCTTGGTTTTGGTAATTTGTGTACGATTTATTTTTTCAAGTAGTGAAGAAATTAGATTAATAGCTGGCTCTATAGTTGGAATTTTGCTCACCTCTATTTGGCTAGTTCCATTTTATTCATGGCTGTGCCGCATTACTAACTTATATTTTGCCCTAGGAATTGGATTTTTAAGTTCAATTTTGGCAATGTTCTTAAGTCGGACAGCTTTTAGTATGTGGTGGCCGTTTGATTGGGGAATGCTTTTAAATAATATGTGGCTTAAGGGTGATTTTGTTTTTGGAACTTGGAGCTTAATCATTTGTAGCTTGATTTTAGGGTTTATTTTAAGTATCTTTAGTGCCTATTCTTTTAAAAAGCAATAATATTTTTTAGTAAAATAGTAGCAAGTATCTAAAAAGGATTGAAATTATGCAAAAGAATCAAATTGTCGATTTAGAAATTACCGACCTATCTTATGAAGCAATGGGAGTTGCTCACTTAGACGGCATGACTGTCTTTGTGAACAATGCTCTTCCAGGTGAGGTTGTTTCAGCTAAAATTTTAAAGGTAAAGAAGAATTTTGCCTTCGCTAAAATTGAGAAAATTAAGAAGGAAAGTCTAGATAGAATTAACGTTGAACTTCGTCAATGGGTTCAAACAGGCTTAGCTTCGCTTGCTCATATCAAGTATGATAAGCAACTTGAGTTTAAACGCAATCAAGTGGTGAACCTATTGCACAAGGCCGATTTAGATAATATTAAAGTTAGTCAGACTTTGCCTAGTCCAGAAGAAGCCGGCTATCGTAATAAGGCACAAGTGCCAGTTCGTGAGGTTCACGGCAAGCTTGATATAGGTTTCTTTAGAAAGCATTCGCATGATTTAGTGCCGTTAACTAATTTCTTTACCACTGATCCAGAGATTGACCGAGTTTTAATTAAAGTTCGTGATATTTTAAGAAAGAATCATGTTCCAGCTTATGATGAGATTCACAATAAGGGTGAAGTGCGTTATCTTGATGTACGTCGCTCCAAGGCAAGCGGCGAGATTATGGTGATTTTGGTCTGCCTGCATAATGATTTTCCACAGTTGAAGAAGGTAACTAAGGAAATCAGTGAAATTAAAGGTGTTACAAGTGTAGTGTTGAACCACAATCCTAAAAAGACTAACGTAATTTTGGGTAAAAAAGATTACTTGCTTTGGGGAGAGCCTCAAATTACCGACAAAATTGGGAATGTTAGTTTTAAGATTTCACCGCAAAGTTTCTTTCAAATTAATTCATTGCAAACTCCGCGCTTGTATGACTTGGCAATTCAAAAGGCTGATCTTAAACCAGATGATGTGGTAATTGATGCCTATTCTGGAATTGGAACAATTGGCTTGTCAGTTGCTAAGCATGTGAAGGCAGTGCGAGGGATGGAAGTTATCAAGCCAGCTGTTGACGATGCTAACGCAAATGCAAAATTAAATGGTATTAACAACGCTGAATATGTTGTTGGTAAAGCTGAAGAAGTAATGCCGCGTTGGGCTAAAGAGGGGCTTAAGACTGATGTGATCTTTGTTGATCCACCGAGAAAGGGATTAACGCCAGAATTTATTGATGCGGCTGTTGAAACTGATCCTAAGAAGATTGTTTATATTTCATGTAACCCAGCTACAATGGTGAGAGATCTGCAATTGTTCCATGAGCAAGGCTATGATTTTAACGAAATTGATCCTGTGGATATGTTCCCTCAAACTCCGCATGTGGAGAGTGTTACGGTCCTGGAACGTACAGAAAAATAGTCGATAAACCGCGTCATAACGTCATTCGTAGACAATTGAAAGTGTACTAATTCCTGTTTTATTGATTGGAATTAGTACACTTTTTGCTTTTTATGCCTTGAGTGTTATTATTAATGTAGTTTCTTGAAACCGTTTGATTTAATGATGGGATTTTGGCATGATTTTATCTAAAAAAGTGAAAAAGGTAGGTTCTTTTATGTTAAGGAATAATTATTTTGGAGAGACTAAAACGCATTATAAATTATATAAATGCGGTAAGAATTGGGCTGTCATGGGGATTTCATTATTTTCGCTGGGATTAGGGATGCTAGTTACCAGCCAGCCAGTGTCAGCTGATGTGACAGCCACCAGCACCTCAAGCAGTGCAGTGAGGACCGATGCAATCAGTGCAAGTAGTAGCAGTGCAGCAAAGGCCGAAACGACTAGTGCAAGTAGTAGCAGTGCAGCAAAGGCCGAAACGACTAGTGCAAGTAGTAGCAGTGCAGTGAAGGCTGAAACGACTAGTGCAAGTAGTAGCAGTGCAGTGAAGGCTGAAACGACTAGTGCTAAAACACGCCAAACTGTAACTAAGATATCTTACAACACATTATTGCAACAATTACGTACAAGTAAGGCTTTGGCGACTGATAAAGAAGTTCTAACACATGTTACTAAGGATAATTTTCTTGCTTACTTTTCATTAAACGGATCAGCCACTTATGATCAAAATACTGGTATTGTGACTATTACACCAGATGAATATAATAAAGTTGGAAATTTCTCTCTCAAGAGTAAAATTG
>SKER01001206.1_pt1 | contig 22334 bp, 20 predicted proteins | sample 4826961 | NCBI WGS metagenome assembly SKER01 (sample SAMN11008804, study PRJNA524170) | human gut metagenome | biome: Human fecal sample; material: Feces; isolation source: fecal sample from pouch patient p47 | host: Homo sapiens | place: Israel: Tel-Aviv | collected 2016-11-16 | reverse complement strand
CCATCGGGTCGTTCCAGTCGGTAGTAGGTTCATCCAAGTTCAACTTTTCTTACTACGTCACCGGTACGCTCATTTTGCTCGGCGTGCTGCTGGGACGCTTTGTATGCGGCTTTCTGTGCCCGTTTGGCTGGCTGCAGGAGTTGCTTCATAAGATTCCCGGCAAAAAGTTCTCCACGAAAAAGCTCAAGCCGCTCACGTACATCAAGTACGTCGTGCTGCTGTTTGCCGTGGTGCTGCTGCCCGTCTTGGTGGTTAACGACGTGGGCATGGGCGACCCGTTCTTTTGTAAGTACATCTGTCCGCAGGGTGTGCTCGAGGGCGCCATTCCGCTGGCGGCTGCCAATGCTGGAATTCGATCTGCGCTGGGGCAGCTCTTCACCTGGAAGCTTTTCGTTCTCATTGCCGTGGTGGTGCTGAGCGTTTTATTCTATCGCCCCTTTTGCAAATGGATTTGTCCGCTCGGCGCATTTTATGCGCTCATGAATAAGGTGTCCCTACTGAGGATTCGGGTCGATGCATGCAAATGCGTCTCGTGCGGCAAGTGCTCAAAGGTTTGTCAGATGGACGTTGATGTGGTCCGCGCGCCCAATCATGCCGAATGTATCCGGTGTGGAAAGTGCATTGGGGCCTGTCCCGTCGATGCCATCAGCTATCGCTATGGCCTGGATGTACCGGCAGAAAAGCTCCCTCTGACCGCTGATGAAAAGTAAAACAAGCTTCGACAAAACGGAGGAATGACCATGAAGCTTTCTAAGATTGCGGCCCTGTTTATGGTGCCGGTATTGGCCTTGTGCCTTGTGGCATGTTCGGCGCCCGGTGGCAATGCGAGTGAATCTGCGAGCTCCGATCCCAAGATCGCGGAACTCACTGCGCAGAAGCCGACCAATGCCGACGAGGCCGCCGAGCTGTATGCGAAACTCATGAAAAAGGAGAACGATATCCTTTCGAGTGATAACGCGCTGTGGGAAAAGGTATTCAATGCGGCAAATAAAGACTCGGCAATGATTGAGGACGGTAGCAATTACGGCGATTTCCTGCTCAAGACCATCGACGGCGCCAAGGATGAGTTCACGGCGGATGAGCTTAAGACGCTCAAGGCCAGCGCGCAGCAAATCAAAGAGATTGAGGACAAGCTCGAGAGCTTGGAGAAGGAGTTCCCCGGCTGTGGAAGCACGCCGAGCGCAGGCGAGAGCGTCGACGCTTCGGCCGCGGGTATGACGACTGATGCTAATGCTTCGACTAAGGCGACGAAGTTCCCCAGCTTTACGGGCAAGGACCTGGATGGCAACGACGTGAGCAGCGATGAGCTGTTCTCTAAGAACAAGGTCACCGTCATGAACTTCTGGTTCACCACTTGCAAGCCGTGCGTGGGCGAGCTGGGCGATCTTGAAAATTTGAATAAGGAGCTCGCCGAGAAGGGCGGCCAGGTCGTGGGCGTCAATTCCTTTACGCTCGATGGCAACAAGGATGAGATTGCGGATGCCAAGGACGTGCTGAAGAAGAAGGGCGTGACGTATAAGAACGTCTGGTTCAAGTCGGACAGCGAAGCTGGCAAGTTTACGTCAAATCTGTTCTCGTTCCCGACAACGTATGTCATCGATCAGAATGGCAACATCGTAGGGGATCCAATCGTGGGAGCCATCAGCTCCGCTGAGCAGCGCGCAGCACTCGACAAGCTTATCGACCAGGCGATTGCGAATAGCGAGCAGTAGAAAACGCGTAAAGCATGGCGAGGATTGTGCGCCGCTGTGCGAAGTAGTCCCTACCTTTCAAGATAAGCTCCACCATATAGTGAACTGCCTCCCATTTCTTGGACATGAGAAATGGGAGGCAGTTCATTTCTGTCGGGTTCGTCTTTGTTTTCGAGATGGGTGCTAGGCGAGTGAGCGCGACGGACTGGCGGCTTTTCTATCGTTTTCGAACGAGTGGCGGTTCTGCATACGTTTAGGGGAGGAAAACGCCCCGAAAACGCGCGAGTTTCCGCCACTCATTGAGGGCTGTAGTGGCCAACCAGTGGGTCGCTCGATAGCCTTGCAACCGGGGAGGAAGAATGTGCTTTCCGTAAGACACGCAAGAAGGAATCTTCTCGTTAGGGCCATTTGGCGGGGTCTTCAACGCGGGCTGAGCTTTGCCGGTCTTGGCTGCCATGCGCTTTGCGCTGGCGCCTTTTGCGCCGCGTTGCACGCCTGTGCCTGTCTAGTCGTTTCGCGTGGCAAGGGCGCGCTGCATCGCTTTGTCTCTCTTTTTGTATTGCTATGGGAAACTAGTACATCTATGTGAGCGGTGCTATGGACTGATTTGCTTTTGAGCGTCAGTAGTGTCCGGGCGTTGTGATAAAGTACAGTTCATCCCGAGGGACCAGATGTTTTCTCGGGGAGGACGCTTGTTGGCGAGCGTCTCTCATTCAACAATCAAAAGAGGTATTTCGGCGGATATGGCAGCCAACCATGGTTGCTATCTATCCACTGTCGCATTGCGTCAGATGACGATGCGGCGATTTGCCGAAGGGAGCTCTACATGAGCGATACAGCCTCGATTTTCCAGTATCAACCACAGATTTTGCGCGAGACCTGCGAAGGCATTCAACGTCTTGACCTTCGCGATCAAATGCTTGCTAACCGCGAGGTCGAGCTTTGCGGTCCCGTGGATGCCGGCTCGTGTGCCGTGCTTATCCGTAGCCTTTTGTACCTGCAGCAAGAAGATGCTCAGGCCCCTATCCGGATGTTCATCAATAGCCCGGGCGGCGAGGTCCAATCGGGTTTGGCGCTCTATGACGTCATGCAGGCTTTGAACTGCCCGGTTAATACGATTTGCTTGGGCATGGCGGCAAGCATGGCCGCCTTGATCTTTGTCTCCGGTGCTCGTCGGGAGATGCTTCCGCATAGTCGCATCATGATTCACGACCCGCTTATCGGCGGCGGCATTGGCGGAAGCGCGCTTTCCGTTAAAGCTCGTGCCGACGACCTCATGCGCATTCGCGACATCACCGGCGAGGTGCTTTCTCGTCATACTGGCATGCCGCTCGACCGCGTTTTCGAACTCACGGCGCAAGACACCTATTTCGAGGCCGAAGATGCCATCGAGGCGGGTCTTGCCGACGCCGTGATCGCTTCGCTTTAGTATCTCTTCCGCACGTTTTAGCACCAAGCCACTGGAAAGGGGCATTACCATGAACAACGCAACTACCTTTACCTATGATGCTTCCGCCGCTAACCGCTCTGCGTATGCAGGTCGGCTTTTGCTTACCAAAAACCATACTGCCAGCACGGATTCGTGGGAGACCGGCCTTAACAACAACGTGCTCGTGCTTGGCTGCTCGGGCGGCGGCAAGACGAGGAACCATCTCAAGCCCAATCTCATGCAGTGCCAAGGCTCTTATGTGGTCTTGGATACCAAGGGCTCGCTTTACTATGAGATGGGGCCCTATCTGCGCTCCCGCGGATACAAGGTCGACCTGCTCGACTTTACTCGCGACGGAGAGGGGAGTGTGGGGTATGACCCGCTTTCGTACATTCGTTGGAGCTGGGACCATCCCTGCACGCAGGACATCATCACCGTGGCAAGCGCCATCTGTTCGACAGACGAGATGGACAGCGATCCGTTTTGGGCTCGCGCTGCCGCCAACTACCTCGCAAGCTACATCGCCTATGTCTTGGAGGCGCTACCTGAAAAAGAGCGCAACATGGCCTCAGTTGTGCGCGTTTTCGAGCAGGCGGGAAGGGGGCAGGAGAGCGAGCTTTTTGAGGACCTTGAGCACGACTGTCCGGAAAGCTATGCCGTCTCCCTTTTCTATCGTGCGAAGGTGACGGCGCGTGCCGAGAAGATGCATTCCAGCATCATGGGCATCATTGCGGCAAATATCCTTCCGTTTTCCCATGAAGGTGCCATGCGGAGCTATCAGCATGCCGAGCAAGTTGATTTTCGCAGCTTTGGCCGTGAGAAGCGCGCCCTCTTTGTGAAGATGGACGACCTCGACCATAGCCTTTCGGCAATGACGAGCCTGTTTATTCAGCAGGCGTTTTCGGCACTTTGCGACGTTGCCGATGAGTCTTGCGAGGGTCGTCTTTCCGTGCCCGTTCGCTTTATGTTGGATGATTTTTCCAATTTGCGCCTACCGGATTTTGATGACGTGCTTTCCGTTATCCGCAGCCGCGAAATCAGCTGCACCGTGATTTGCCAGACGGTAAGCCAGCTTGAAGCGCGTTACGGCGAGGCGGCCGCCAATTCCATCATCGGCAATTGCGACCGACAGATCGTCCTTGCGTTCCAGGACGAGCGGACGGCGCGCTATTTTTCCACGCGTGCGGGCAAGACTCCCACGACTCTGCTGGAGACTCCGCGTGGCGGCTGGTGGCTGTTTTGCCGCGGCGAGCGCGGTGTGCTCGATGCCGCCTATCGACTCGAGAATCATCCATGCTATCAAGATCTTCTTGACGCTATTGCGCAAAGTGAGGCCGAGAGGATCAAGATTTCCGAGGAGGAGCTGGGCGAGTTTTTCTCCCGGGAAGACGCCATCCTTTTTGGCGATGGCGATGTGCCGGACGAGTGGGCATGGGAGTTGCCGGACGAAGGCACGCTGTGAGGTAGGCACGCCGATGTCGCTTTTGCGGCTGTCATGATGCCGTAGGCGCGAACGGGGTTTGTGGTCCTGTTTCGCGCCTACGGTTTGTGCCGGCTGAGGCTCAGGCCTACTTTTGCAACCCTCGGGCGTATTCAAGAAAGCCGTGGATGCTGTAGTGATCGGCTCCGTCGGAGGCGCGGGTGGCCTCGTTGTCCGAATCAATGGTGCCCAGATATCCCTCGGGCACCTGCTGGCCGTGTTGGTCCACGATGACGGCGTACCAGTGGCCGCCCTCGAAGGCTGGTTTGCGCAGCTGGCAGGCCAGGGTTAGCTTCGATTCTCCGGAACGGTAGAATAGCGCGCTGCTGCGGATGGCGCGAAGGCGTGCGGCATCGATCCAAAAACAGATAAATGGCGATGTTTAGATTGCCGAGCATGGTCTGCTGGTGGGGCCGTGTGAGCAAGGCGCGCACGCTGATCTCTCCCTTGCTACGCAAAGAAATATCAGGGCGCGCAATTCGGCAACAACGTCTTAAATGATCGGCGGCTTTTCTATCGTTTTCGAATGAGTGGCGGTTCCGCATACGTTTAGGGGAGGAAAACGCTCCAAAAATGAGCGAGTTTCCGCCACTCATCTTGAGAAATCGACTAAGTGCGTTCCTTCCTCATATCTTGAACAAGAGGCCTGCCCTTTGGAATTGTTCCAAAGGGCAGGCCATTCTCTTGTTGGTGCCGCAGACAAAATGGGGATACCATTGAAACCGCATTGAATAAAGACAGTAGGGATGAGCCATTGGGCTTGCCCGCGCACAGGGAGGAAAGCCCATCCATGCTGGAGCTCAAGGACATCAGCAAGAAGTATGTCACCCAGTCGTTTACGCAGGTTGCCCTGGATAGCGTGAGCTTGGCGTTTCGCGATAACGAGTTTGTGGCCATTCTCGGTCCCTCGGGTTCGGGCAAGACCACCATGCTCAATGTCATTGGCGGCCTCGACCACTTTGACTCGGGCGATCTGCTCATCGACGGTATTTCGACCAAGGACTTTCGCGATCGCGATTGGGATGCCTACCGCAATAACCGCATCGGCTTTGTGTTCCAGAGCTATAACCTCATTCCGCATCAGACCATCTTGGAAAATGTCGAGCTGGCGCTCACGCTCACGGGTGTGGGGCATGCTGAGCGCCGCCAGCGTGCGCGTGAGGCGTTGGAGAAAGTCGGTCTGGGCGAGCACGTCAACAAGCGCCCGAGTCAGCTTTCGGGCGGCCAGATGCAGCGCGTGGCCATCGCCCGCGCCCTGATCAACGACCCTGAGATCGTCCTTGCCGACGAGCCGACCGGCGCCCTCGACTCCACCACATCCGTGCAGGTCATGGACCTGCTCAAAGAGGTTGCCCGCGACCGTCTGGTTATCATGGTCACGCACAACCCGGAGCTTGCGTACCAATATGCCACGCGTATCGTAAATCTTGCCGACGGCAAGATCACGCACGATTCCGACCCCTTTGATGTTGCCAAGGCCGCGCGTCGCGAGGCCAAACCCACGCGCAAGACGTCCATGAGCTTCCTCACGGCGCTGGGGCTTTCGGCGCGGAACCTCATGACCAAAAAGGGCCGTACCGCCATGACGGCCTTTGCGGGCTCGATCGGCATCATCGGTATCGCTGCGATTCTGGCGCTCTCCAACGGCGTGAACAATTACATCAAGAAGGTCGAGGAGGATACGCTTTCGAGCTACCCGCTCACGATCTCCCGTCAGGATTACGACCTTTCCGCCATGATGGACGGCCACGGCTCCGCCGCCTCGAACGACGCCGACGTTCAAGATACCGAGAGCGCGCCCAGGAAAACCGACAAGATCCCCGTGGTCACGGCTGTCAAAGACATGTTTGCGAGTGTCAAATCCAACGACATGACGAGCCTCAAAAAATGGCTGGACGGTGGTGGCGACGGTATTGATGAGGACGTCAACGCTATCCAGTACAACTACGGCGTGACCCCCATCGTCTACCGTGCAGGCGCAGGCGACGAATCTCCTGTCAAGCTCGTGCCCAATGCCATGACCGCCGCGATGAGCGGCGGCGCCAGCTCGGCGGCTACGGCTAGCATGAGCTCCATGGGCACGGATGTCTTTAACGAGATGATCGACGACCAGCATCTTCTCGATTCGCAATATGACGTTGTGGCGGGACACTGGCCCACGTCTGCCAACGAGGCGGTGCTTGTGCTTTCGAGCCGTGGCACCGTGGGCGACTACACGCTCTACAGCATCGGTGCCCTGGACATCGACCAGCTCAACGACCTTGTTGCGAGCGCCATGTCGGCAGACGGCGAGGTAGAGACGCCGGACACCGATGTCGATTTCACCTACGAGGACGCACTTTCCACTACGTTCAAAATCCTCTCGCCCTCCGATGTCTATCGCAAGAATGCCGAAGCGGGCACTTGGACCGATATGTCTGATGACGCCAACTTCATGGCGAGCAAGGTTGACTCTGGCATTGACCTGCGCATTGTTGGCGTGGTCAAGCCTAATGAGACGGCCAATTCCTCTGCGCTTAGCCCGGGCATCGCCTACACGCATGCTTTGACGCTCCAGCTTATGGACCGTGCTGCCAATTCTCAGATTGTCCAGGAGCAACTTGCGCATCCCGATACCGATGTCTTTACCGGCAAGACCTTCGACGAGCTGCAGGGCGAGGCCAAGCAGGGTGTGGACCTGGGCAGTATGTTCTCGGTCGACGAGGCCGCGCTCAAAAGCGCATTCTCTTTCGATGCGTCCGCGCTCTCCGGTGCGGCCGCCGGCGTGGATCTTTCCACTGTTGATCTCTCTGGGCTCAACATCGACCTTTCTGGCATAGGCCAAAATATCGACTTCACCGACATCATGGCCAAGGCGCCCACGCCCGACCTCTCGGGCATCTTTGATGGCCTGGAACTCACGCCCGAGCAAATGGAGCAGGCGGGTACTATCGCCAATCAGCTCTTTACAGGCTTTATGCAATCGGAGCAATTCCGCGCCCTCTCGCCGGACGATCTTAAAGACGCATCGAAACTCGCAGGCGCATTCACGGCCTATCTTGAGCAGGACGAAGCGGCGCAGCAGTACCTCGCCCAGCTCAAGGCTCTGGGCGGAGACGTTTTGGCCGAGCGTCTGCAAAAAGCCATGACCGATTACGTGCAAAACCAGCTGGCGCCTTATTTCCAGCAGGCCATGGCCCAGATTATGCAAGAGATAGGTGACGAGATTGCAGCCACGGTTTCGTCCCAGCTCAAAGCTGGTGCTGCTGGCCTTATGGACCAGATGGCGACGCAGATGTCGTCGAACATCCCCAATTTGGCAAGCGCCTTCCGTGTAGACGCCGCCGCGTTCGCAAACGCCATCCACTTCAATATGGATGCCGAGGACTTGAGCTCTTTGATGATGAACTACGCTAAGGCCTCAAAGCTCACCTATGACAATAACCTCACCACGTTGGGATATGCCAACGAGGACAATCCCATCTCCATCAAGATCTTTCCGCGCGACTTTGAGGCGAAGGAGCGCGTGCTTGCGCATATCGACGATTACAACGAGCGGGCAAAGGACGCGGGCCACGAGGACCGGGTAATTTCCTACACTGACTACATGGGCATCATCATGGGCTCGGTGACCGACATCGTGAACACCATCAGCTTGGTGCTCATCGCTTTTGTGAGCATCAGCTTGGTGGTGAGCTCCATCATGATCGGCATCATCACCTATATCAGCGTGCTCGAGCGCAAAAAGGAGATCGGCATCCTGCGCGCGATCGGCGCGTCAAAGCGCAACGTGGCCAACGTATTCAATGCCGAGACCTTTATCGAAGGCCTTATCGCCGGCATCTTTGCCATCGCGGTGGTGGTCGTCGTGAGCCTCCCGGTTAATGCTTGGGCGCTTGCGGCCAAACAGGTGCCCAACCTTATGAGTCTGCCCGTCCAAGACGCGCTCGTGTTGATTGCGATTTCGGTAGTGCTCACCGTGGTTGCCGGCCTGCTGCCCGCTCGAAGTGCTTCGAAGAAGGACCCGGTGGAGGCGCTGCGCTCCGAATAGGCGTGCCGGGCGCGCGGCAATGTCGCGCGGTCGCCGCCACCGTGCCGTCAAGCGATGCTCCAGGCCGGGCGTGCGAGCAACAGCGCGGAGAATGGGTTGAAGAATGATTTTCTGAGTATTGGGGTCCCTTTCTTGCGTTGCCACGATTCTATGCGATGAGATATCGCCCGTTCCCCTATATGCCCTTGCTATTTCCTTGTTTTGGCGAACACAATGAACAATGTGCTCGCAGTGAGCACGGTTGAGGCAGCAAGTCGCATTTTCGCTGAGGGACCGAGGTACGCGTCTGCCGGATCGCACATCCTAAAAGGAGAGGATTGACCGACATGAACGTAGTGAAGATCGTATTCAGCCCGACAGGCGGAACTCAGAAGGTCGCCGATGCTCTTGCGGAAGAGTTGGCGAAGGACGGGGGCTCAATCTCCCAGATCGACCTGTCCGACCCCGCGATGGAGAAGGCCGACCTCTGCGTTGACGCCGACGCCCTTGCCGTTATCGCCGCACCGTGCTTTGCCGGCCGCGTGCCCGCTCTTGTCTTGGAACGTCTTGCCAAGGTGGCCAGCAATGGCGCAAAGGCGGTCGTGACGATTGTTTACGGCAATCGCGATTTTGACGATGCCCTGCTTGAGCTCAAGGACAGCGCCGTTGCTCTCGGCTATACGGTGGTTGCCGGTGTGGCTGGCATCGCCGAGCACTCTTTGGCGCATCAGTTCGCCACGGGCGAGCCTGGTCCGGATCAGATTGCGATGCTTCATTCGTTCGCGCAGCAGATTCTCGAGAAGGTTCAAAACTGCGCTACCGGTGACGTTGAGGTCCCCGGCAATAAACCCTACAAAGATCCCGGTGCTGGCAAGTTGGTTCCCCAGCCAACTCCGGCATGCTCGGCATGTCGTGCCTGCGCCCAGGTATGTCCCGTTGGGGCAATTGGCACATTGCCGCGCGGTATGGCAGATGAAAACCTTTGCATCGGCTGCATGCGCTGCGTCGCCATGTGCCCCAAGCATGCTCGCGTCGTGAATCAAGAGATTGCCGGCGCTATCGCCGCGAGGATCGAGAGCGCGTGTTCCGTGAAGAAGGATCCCCAGCTCTTCCTCTAACAGATATGGGGTTCGGCTGCTCGATTGGATATCACCTGGCAATGCCGTAAGATGATTCGGTCAAAAGAGCATCTGAATCGAGAGGGATACCGTACGTGATACTGTCGCTGGCTCCCATGGAGGGGCTTACGGGTTATGTGTTTCGCCGTGTGCATGCGGAGTGCTTCGGTGCGCTCGACCGTTACTACACGCCGTTTTTACCGCCTCCTCGTGTGGGCAAGACCTTTGGAGGAAAAGCCTTCAAGGAGCTTGACCCGGCGAACAATCAGGGGCTCACTGTTATCCCTCAGCTTATGAGCAAAAATGCCGACGAGTTTGTGGGGGCAACCCAGGTTTTGGCCGATATGGGCTACCGTGAGGTCAATCTCAACCTGGGCTGTCCCTCTGGCACGGTTGTGGGCAAAGGAAAGGGCTCCGGCTTTTTGCGCGACCTGGGCGAGCTCGAGCTTTTTTTGCAGGATATTTGCAGCAGGTCTGCTCTGGGCGTTTCGGTCAAGACGCGCGTGGGCTTTGAGAGCGATGCGGAGTACGAGGATATCTTGGACCTGTATTGCCGCTGCCCGCTGGCCGAGCTTATCGTGCACCCGCGTGTGCGTGCCGACTTTTACAAAGGCACACCTCGGCAGGAGCTCTATGGCAAGACGCTCGAGCGCGCGCCGTTTCCCGTGGCGTATAACGGCGACATCTTTGACGTGGACGATATGGACGCGCTCGTGGCGGCCTATCCGCAGACGCGCCATGTGATGATCGGTAGGGGGCTGCTTGCCAATCCTGCCCTGGCTCGTATGGCGCAGGGAGGCCCGGCGATGACACTCGCGGAACTCAAGCATTTTCACGATGAACTCTATCGTGCCTATGAAGCCGAGATGGGCGGCAACGCGGTGTTTCGCATGAAGGAGTGGTGGTTCTACGCCAAGTGCGCCTTCGCAGATCCGCTGGCGGTCCATCGGCTTGTTCGCAAGGCGCGTAAAGCCGCGGAATATGAAGCGGCTGCCGAGCGGGTCTTTAACGAAGAGCCTCTTGCCAGCGTCGCTCGCTTTCATGGATAACAATCGCAGGCGCGTTCCTTATATGGAGCGCGCCTGCGATTTTGTTACAGCATGTTCTTTTGAATCCAGGTGATGATGTCGCTCGATTCGTAGAGCGGTTTGCCATCGATGAAGAGGCACGGTACCTGGCGTTTTCCGCCTGCGGTAACCAGGTGTTGCTCGGCGACGCGGTCGGTTGTGATATTGCGCTGGGGGATAGAGATGCCGTTGCTGGCAAGGAAGTTCTCGACCTTGATGCAATAGGGGCACCCGGTCATGACGTAAAGCTCAAGCTCATGGTTTGCTGGCATGGGACTCCAATCGGTAGTGACGTTGCTTAATGCTGATGGAGAGATACCCAAAGGAGGCAAGGGCGTATCCCATACAAAAAAGCAACAGCATGCGCTGCTTAGCTCAAACCAATTTATGCCATATGTCAGAAATGGCTTGCAATCGATGACGTTCGGCGTATGCTTATTTATGACATATGTCAGGAATGGAGAAGGCTATGGCAGGACGCCGCGAAAAAACAAGGCACGTGGGCATGCAGCCCGAATACCTAGGGTTCACTCCCGACGGGACGGCTGCCGACGTAGACGTTGTTCTTACCATCGACGAGCTGGAGGCACTGCGTCTAATCGACCTGGAGCAACTGAGCCAGGCAGAAGCCGCTGAGCGCATGGGCGTTGCGCGCACCACGATCGCCATGATTTGCAGCCGCGCCCATACCAAGGTCGCAGATGCTCTAGTCAACGGTCGTCGTCTTGTCATCACGGGTGGAAACGTTGCGTACGACCCCGCTCCGCAACCTGACGCAAACGCTTGGTCGCACAAGAAGGAGAACAATATGAGGATTGCGGTAACCTACGAAGACGGTAAGATTTTCCAGCACTTTGGTCGAACGGAGCAGTTCAAGGTCTACGACGTCGAAGACGGTAAGGTTGTATCCTCGCAGGTAGTAGGCTCGAATGGTGTTGGTCATGGCGCTCTTGCCGGCGTGCTTGCAGCAGGCGGCGTCGACGTGCTTATCTGCGGTGGCATCGGCGGCGGGGCTGTTAACGCCCTCGCTCAGACCGGCATCGATATCTATCCCGGTGCGGCGGGCGACTGCGACGACATCGTGAATGCCTTCCTTGCGGGCGAGGTCGCGCAGGCCGAGGGCGCCACGTGCGGCTGCGGTGGCCACGGCCACGAGCACGGCCGCGGCCATGAGGGCTGCGGATGCGGCGGCCACGGCCATGAGCATGGCGAGGGACATCACTGCTGCCACTAGTAAATGCTGGATAAACCATTGTTGGATTTACCCCATTTGCATACCTGAGCGTTTGCAAGCGCGCAGATAACGCGCTAGAGTTTTCGCTTGAAAGCTAACCGAGCGGGTCAGACTCCCTGGAGGGGTTTGCCCGCTTTTGCTCTATCTGAGGGGACCTTACGTGAAGCTCGACGAGCTGGAAATCGGTAAGGACGCGATTATCGCGTCTGTGGCGTCGGACGACGTGGCACTGCATCAGCATATTCTCGACATGGGCCTAACGCCCGGTACCGAAGTGACCATGATGAAGTACGCCCCCATGGGCGATCCCATGGAGATTCGCCTGCGTGGCTATGAGCTCACGCTTCGTCGCGATACCGCGGCACGTATCGAGCTTGTGGACGTTCACGATACCGATACCGTTGCGCGCCATGCCCCGCAGACGGGCAGCGTTGCGCATCCTGCTTTGGGCGAGGGGTACCATCCGCGCCGTACAAAGAAGGCGGTGCCCGAAGGCTCACCTATCACCTTTGCCCTTGCTGGCAACCAGAACTGCGGCAAGACAACGCTGTTCAACTGCCTTACGGGCTCCAACCAGCATGTGGGCAATTTCCCGGGCGTGACGGTCGACCGTAAAGATGGCCAGATCCGCAACCACCCCGAGGCGACGGTCACCGACCTGCCCGGCATCTACTCGCTCTCTCCGTATACGGGGGAGGAGGTCGTAAGCCGTCAGTTTATTCTCGATTCGCGGCCCGATGCGGTGATCGACATCATCGACGCTACCAATATCGAGCGCAACCTCTACCTCACGCTCCAGCTTATGGAGCTCGATCGACCCATGGTTATCGCTCTTAACATGATGGACGAGGTCACGGCCAACGGCGGCACCATCGACGTTAACCTGCTCGAACGCGAGCTTGGCGTGCCTGTGGTTCCTATCTCGGCGGCAAAGAACGAAGGCATCGGCGAGCTTGTGGAGCATGCCATGCACATTGCTCGCTACGGCGAGCAGCCGGGGCGCATCGACTTTTGTTCGAGCGCGGCCGACGGCCCCGATGGCGGCGCGCTCCATCGTTGCATCCACGGTATTGCAAACCTGATTGAGGACCACGCCAAGGCTGCAGCGATTCCCTTGCGCTTTGCGGCCACCAAGCTCGTCGAGGGCGACGCACTGGTCATCAAAGCCCTGAATCTCGACAAAAATGAGCTCGATGCCATCGAGCACATCATTAGCCAAATGGAGGAGGAATCAGGCAGCGATCGCCTGTGCGCTCTTGCCGATATGCGCTTTACCTTTATCGAGGATGTGTGCGCCACCTGCGTGGTCAAGCCGCATGAGAGCCGCGAGCACAAGCGCTCCGTTGCCATCGACCGTGTGCTTACGGGACGCTTCACCGCCATCCCAATGTTCATCCTCATCATGGGGCTTGTCTTTTGGCTCACCTTTGGCGTTATCGGCGCGGCACTTCAAGGCCTGCTCGAGCAGCTGGTCTCGGTGATGATTGGTGCGACAGATGCAGGCCTTACGGCATTTGGTACCAATCCCGTGGTCCGCTCCCTTGTGGTTGACGGCGTGCTTGCCGGTGTGGGCAGCGTGCTTTCGTTTTTGCCCATCATCGTCGTGCTGTTCTTGCTGCTCTCGATCCTCGAGGATTCGGGCTATATGGCACGCGTCGCGTTTGTGATGGATAAGATTTTGCGCCGCTTTGGCCTTTCGGGTCGCAGCTTTGTGCCCATGCTTGTGGGCTTTGGCTGTAGCGTGCCTGCCATCATGTCCACGCGCACCTTGCCTTCCGATCACGACCGCAAAATGACGGTCATGCTTACGCCGTTCATGAGCTGCTCGGCAAAGCTTCCCGTCTATGGCCTGCTCTGCGCGGCGTTTTTCCCGCAGGCAACTGTGCCCGCTATGGTCTCGCTCTACATCTTGGGCATTCTGGTGGGCATGATTGTCGCCACGATTCTCAACCACACAGTATTTAAGGGCGAGCCCGTGCCCTTTATCATGGAGCTTCCCAACTACCGCATGCCCAGCGCAAAGACCACGCTGTTGCTTGCATGGGACAAGGCCAAGGGCTTTATTACCAAGGCGTTTACCATCATCTTTGCGGCTTCGGTCGTAATCTGGTTCCTGCAGACGTTCGACATCCGCTTCAATATGGTGACCGATCAGTCTCAAAGTATGCTCGCGGGCCTGGGCGGGCTTATAGCGCCTGTGTTCGCGCCGCTCGGCTTTGGCGACTGGCGCACTTCGACGGCGCTTGTGTGCGGCCTTATCGCCAAGGAGAGCGTTATCTCGACGCTTACAGTGCTGCTGGGCTCCACGTCTGCGGCGGCGCTTTCGGGCATGTTCACGGCACCCATTGCATACGTGTTCCTGGTGTTTGTCCTGCTTTACCCGCCCTGCGTGGCAGCCATTAGCACCGTGCGTTCCGAGCTGGGCGGGCGTTATGCTGCGGCGGTTTTTGCCTTACAGGTAACGGTTGCCTGGATTATCGCCTTTGTCGTACACACCGTGTTTTTACTTGCAGGGTTGCTCTAGTGCAGAAGGGGAACAAAGTCCATAAGGGCTTTGTTCCCCTTTTTTATTGAGTGACGTTGCCGGTCGAGGATGAGAGGGCCATCGTGTGACGCAGGGGTCGAGGTCGGCCGCGGTTGGCCCCATGGGATTCATCTTGGGCTTATGCCATCGTGAGCATGCTCGGGAACATCGTGTGCGAGGCGGTGTTTTCGGTCCAGAGCCCGTTGCTGTACTCGTTGGGTGCTATGGTGGCGGCCTGCGTGTTGTTCTTGGCGCCGCGCGGTGCGAGGGAATGGGCGCGACGGAGTGCTGTTCGGCTTCGATAGGCAAAGAAAACACTCCCGGTAGATGCTTCTACCGGGAGTGTTACGCGTTCGCGTTGTGGTGCGTTGGCGCGGTGTTATGCGGTCAACGACTTGCGGACCATACCCTTGGGATCTTTGAGGAGTAGGTAAAGCGCCCAGGCGATAAGGCCGGTCGTCACGATAACGAGGCCCAGCAGGGCGTCATCGATCATCGCGGCGTGGTCGGCGATCTCGATAAAGGCTTCGCCCTCAAGAAGGCTGGCGATGCCGTCTACCGTCCACATAAGGCCCGCACCCCAGTACATGAGGGCAAGGACGCCGATTTTCATCTGGCTGTTGGGGCCGGCAACATACCACGCGATGGTGGCGATGGCGGCGGCAAGAAGCGTGATGATGAGCGTCATATTAGGCCTCGGTTGCAACCGCGTGTGCGGAGCGCTTGACCACGGCGTCTGCCACGACGGTGACGATGGCCCAGCATACGGTGACCATGACGCACATGCCCACGCCGACGGTCGCCATCTCGTGGAGCATGGCGGAGGTATCGGCCGCGTTGTACATGGCGGTCAGGAACGGCGGGAAGGGCACGACCTCGCCATGCCAGATATGCTCGATGCACAGCAGGATAACGCCACCCCACAGCATGTTGCACAGCCAGCCGAGCTTGCGGGTCCAGCAGATGCCGGTTTCGGCAGCGTCGGTGAGCTGATTGCCGTCCTTATCGACGATACCGCGCTCCATCTCCTTTTTCTTGACGATGGAACGAACGGCAGTAACGGCAACGGCCTCGCCGCCTCCAACAACAAAACAAGCCATAAGAAGTCTCCTTTGTCTATCGATGCAATGTCGCATCGGGCTGCTTCTATTTGGAGCAGTATAGGCGAATTGCATCATGCCGCGCGTACTGCGCAAGACGTTTTACCAAACTGCCACGCTTGGCAAAAAATCGTCAACTTCGATGGCCTTGCGTGCGCGGCAGGGCGGGGCGAGCCTTTGTGCGCCCTGCGTTTTCTTGGGTGATAATGGCGACTGAACAAAAGGGAAGATTGGGGTCTGCATGATTTTGTATTTTAGCGCCGAGGGCAACAGCCGCCATGTTGCTGAGCGCATTGCCGAGCATCTGGGCGACGCTGCCGTCTCGATTGAGGCATTCAAAAGCGAGACCAATCCGCATATCGCTGTTGAAGAGAGCGGATGTTTGGGCTTTATCGCTCCCACGTACTGCTGGGGCCTGCCCACGCCGGCTGTCGATTTTCTCAAACGTGCAACGTTCGAGGTCCCTGCCGATGCCTATGTCTTTGCCGCCACGACGTTTGGCACTACCGCCGGGCAGACTACGCGCTTTGCTGCCAATCTGTTGCATGAGCGAGGCGTTGAGACGACGGCCCAATACAGCGTCCAGATGCCGGATACCTGGACTCCGATGTTCGATCTTTCCGATACAGAGAAGGTGGCGGCGATTAACGCCCGAGCGGACGAGCAGATTGATGAATGCGCGCAGATGATTGCCAATCGCGCGATGGGAAACCACGTGCGCCGCGCCGTCCCGATGTTTGCCGCCAAGCTGTACTACCGCTTTGGCTTGCCCGCATGCCAGGATACGAGCAAATTTAGCGTCGATGCGAATGCTTGCGTGGGTTGCGGCCTGTGCGCAAAACGCTGCCCGGTCGATGCGATTAAGATGCACGACGGTGTGCCCACATGGAGCAAACCCGAGTGCGCAGCGTGTCTGCGCTGCCTGCACAGTTGCCCTAAGTTCGCGATCCAACGAGGCCCTAAGACCCGCGCGCACGGGCAGTATCGGCATCCATAAGGACTGCCGCTAAGGCCGATTCGCCATATAAAACTACGAGGTCACGTGCCTCAAAAACGCCTTAATGAGCTTGCCTCCTGAAGGCGTTTCTTTTTTGTGGGCTTGTTCGTGTCCGGGCCGGATGCTAGAGTGTGAAACACCCGAGGGTCGAGAGACCCGACTCCTGGCACAAAGGGCGCTTGACGCCTTTAGGAGATGCCGACGGCGTTTGTGCCTGTCGTCGGATTTTTATTCAAGTACAACCTCATAGCGAGAGTCCTGGCGTGTGCGGCTGCCGTTTTTGGCTGCTATCGATACGCGTCGGTTGCCATTGCGCTTGCGGTTGTCGCGTCTCACCCTCGGAAGGAGCTCAATATGGGCGAGCACACCATCATCTACCAACCTCAAATCATCCGCGAGACGGCCGAAGGCCTCAATCGCCTCGACATCAGAGACGAAATGCTGAGCAGGCGCGAACTTGAACTCATGACATCTGTGGACGCGGAGTCGTGCGCTGCCGTTATACGCGGCCTGCTTTACCTGCAGCATCAGGACCCAGAAGCACCCGTGACGCTCTACATCAACAGCCCGGGCGGCGAGGTGCAAAGCGGCCTTGCGCTCTATGACGTCATGCAGGCCGTGACCTGCACCATCCGCACCGTTTGCCTGGGCATGGCGGCAAGCATGGGGGCACTGCTATTCATTGCAGGAGACGAGCGAGAGGTCCTGCCGCACAGTCGCGTTATGATTCACGACCCGCTTATCAGCGGCGGGGCAGGAGGCAGCGCGCTTTCCGTCAAGGCCCGCGCCGACGACCTCATGCGTATCCGCGACATCACTGCCGGCGTGATCGCACGCCATAGTGGCATGTCGCTCGAGCGCGTTTTTGAACTTACGGCCTCCGATACCTACTTCGAGGCAAAAGAAGCCGTGGAGGCGGGCCTTGCAGACCGCATCATCACGAGGCTCTGATGCTCGTTAAATCCTGTATTACCTACATCTACCAGTGCGAACGCATCGCGCAGAAAGCGAGTAATCATGATCGCTAAAACCGTGAATCCTCGCGCCGCCTATGCGGGCGAGCTCCTCCTCACATCCGAGCGCACCGAGAGCATGGACTCATGGGCGACCGGGCTTAACAACAACGTCCTTGTGCTGGGCTGCTCCGGCGCGGGCAAGACGCGCAACTTCCTCAAACCGAACCTGCTGCAGTGTCACGGGTCCTATGTTGTGCTTGACTCCAAGGGTCGTCTCTTTCACGAAATGGCGCCGTATCTGAGCGACCACGGCTATACGGTCGACTGCCTCGACTTCACCACGATGGAAGGGACGATCGGCTACGATCCGCTTCATCATGTGCGTTGGCGGCGGGGCCGTCCGCTTGCGCAGGACATCATTGGCATTGCGAGTGCGCTCTTTCCCCGCGACGAGATGGGTGACGACCCGTTTTGGGCGAGTGCGGCTGCCAATTACGTTGCAAGCTACATCGCCTACGTTTTTGAGGCACTGCCCGATCGCGAATGGAACATGGCCTCGGTGGTGAGTGTTTTCGAACAGGCCTGCGAGGGCAACATCGAGCAGCTGTTTTGCGACCTTCGCCGGCAGGACCCAGAGAGCTACGCCGTCTCGCTCTTTCGCCGAGCACGGAGTACGGCTCGGGCCGAGAAGATGCATTCGAGCATCATGGGCATCATCGCCGCGAACCTGATGCCGCTCACATTTGACGGAGCGCTCGCATCGTTTCGCAAGCCCGAGCAGATTGATTTTCGCGACCTGGGACGCGAGCATCGCGTGCTCTTTGTGACGATGGACGACATGGATCGCAGCCTGGCCCCGCTCACGAGCCTGTTTATACGCCAGGCGTTTTCGAGCCTGTGCGACTTCGCGGACGCCTCATGCGAGGGTGGCCGCCTGCCCGTACCCGTGCGATTCATGCTCGATGATTTCGCAAACCTCACGCTGCCCGGCTTTGACGATGTACTTTCCGTCATTCGCAGCCGCGAGATCAGCTGCACCGCCATCTGCCAGACGGTGAGTCAGCTCGAGGCCCGCTATGGCGAGGCTCAGGCGAACTCGATCATCGGTAACTGCGACCGTCACCTTGTACTGGGATTCCAGGACGAGCGAACGGCCCGCTATTTTGCCCTGCGTGCCAATAAGACGCCCTCGACGCTGCTCGAGACTCCGGCAGGAAGATGGTGGCTGTTCGAGCGCGGCCAGCGCGGTGTGTGCGAGCCCGCTTACGAACTTGAACAGCACCCGAGCTATGCCGAGTTTGCTGGTGAGGAAGAAGCGCCTGAGTTTGTACCGGACATATGCGAGGAGGACTTTTGGTCCGAGACGCTTTTTGAAGTCGAGCCGCTTGGAGGCGGTTCGGGTGTGGCTGCCTAAAGGAAGGGGAGACGATGGACAAAACGATGAACAAGATGAACGAACGTCTGAGCTTGAGCGAACGCATTGCGCGTGCCAGCGCTATCCGTGATCAAGCGGCGACGGTGCAGCCGGAGCGCGAGCTTATCGATGCCGAGCGCAGAAGCGCGTTTGGTCCCTGTTATATCTACCGCGCGCATGCCGACGAGCTTTTGCAGATCGTGGGACAGATCTCTGACGCGTTGCCGAGTCGTGCCTCCTTTTTGGCGCGCACGGACCCGACGGAGGCTGCGCGTCCCGAGAATCATTCGGTCGCAGCGTATGCCGAAGTGGAAAACCCCGCCGTCGCCTTTGTGTGGGAGCTGCGCCACAACCCCGAGGGCGCCCTTGCGACCTTGCCGGACCGCAGCTACAGCAAGGTGCTCGATGCCACGGATGTGCTCAAGGAGCTGTGGGAGGATAAGCCCGCAGTCAACGAGCTAGAGCTCGCGAAGGCCCTGATCACGCAGATCGTGCTGCTCGACGATAGCCTGTGCGAACAGGTGCTTACCCGCGCAAACATCATGGCGAGGGAGTGCTCAACCGCCGTGGCCCCGTATCTGCGGCCCCAAAGTCGATGATTTTCCGCTGGGCTATTTGCGCGCGTCAACGCTAGAATCGAATGGATTGTTTCGAGACTAGAGGAGAAGCACGTGGCCCAGGACTTTTTCGACCTGCTGTACAACGGCTATACCGGCGAGTACCAGCTTATGAGCTCGCTGTATCGCAACGGCTTGGACGCACTGCGCCCGCCTGCAGACATGGGCGTCGACGTGGTGTCGCTCAACCTTAAACAAAGGCTCGAGCAGCCCGATGTGCCCGCTGAGATGTTCTATTTCCAGGTGAAGACCGCCGTTACCAACGTGAGCGAGAATGCAGATCGTCCCGGTGCGTTTGCCGTGGTGGAGTTCAAGCTCAAGGCGACCGAGGTCAATCTGCTGAGCTGCTCGGGCGACCGCGCTTTGTTCTGCTATGTGTACAACAGCGAGGCCGGTGCGCTTACAGATGCGTTTGAGACACCGTTTATCTGCTTTTGGCTCGATGGCCGCCTGCTGGCAAAGCTTGAGCGCCAGGGTGCCTTTTATTACAAGGAGGGCGAGTCCAAGCTGACGCTGACGTGCCAGCTGCGCAAACCCGCGCACGAGTTTGGCCACTGGTACGCGCTTGTAGTGGACAAGGACGGCAACAAACTCGAGGACGGTTACCTGGGCGTTGTAGGCGGCGAGGGAAACCCGGCGAATGATGGTGCCGATCACTACAGCGTGGGCGGCTATCTGAAGTACGCGCGGCGGGACTAGGTGTTTGGTGCCGCGGCGCAGAGATGCCTCTCCCGTGTGGAAAGAGCGCCGCTTTCGCTCCCGCGCCTGCGGGGAGTTTTTGCAGCGCATGCGGGAGGACTGCTCGATCGGTGACGGTGCTACATGGAATCTTGCAAAGTAGGATTGCAAGAAATCAAGAATCTTGCAAAGTAGCTTTGCAAGATTTGGAGAAGGCACCATAGGGTGCCTTCCGCTTTCCGGGGTGCATATTCGTTTCGATCTGCTCTCTGGACTGCTAGAACACAAGCGTTAGCTGGGCGCCCTGCTCGACAGGGGCCTCCCGTCTTTCACTCAAGAGCACCATCCGATCTTCGTACTGCTTTTCGGTCATTTCGATAACGGTGACTTCTCCGGCGCGTGGAAGATTTTGCTTAAGGCGAGCGATGTGCGTTGCTGCCGACTCGCGTGTTACCAAAAGCCGTGAATAGACCGAAAACTGTTCCATGTGATAGCCGTCTTGAATCAGGAACTTGCGGAATTCGCTGTATTGACGTCTCTCCGCTTTACTTCCCGTGGGTAGGTCAAATAACACCAATAACCTCATGACCCTCATGGCTCCTCCCTATTCAATCGTTATCATCTCGAGCCCTTTAAGCTCGGGCAGTAACAGCTTTTTGGGATCCTTTTCCAGAACCGCGCTTCTGAGCGAGGACAAGGTTGTCTCGATGCATTGCTGGCAACCGCACCGTCTGCCGTCGATTGTGAGAACGTGCTCGAAGATGCGAGCCAGCAGCGCTTTATCCTCTTGCTCAAGGGGCTCGGTGATTCCGTTGCTCATGACAATAAGATCGACAAGGGGTCGATATGGTTCGATGAGGTCATCGACAAGATTAAAGGCGTTGTAAACACTGTGATGATGAAGCCCCTGCGAAACGAGCCAACCGCCACCCACTGCTGCTCGTCCAATACCTGCGCGTAAAATGCTATAGCCGTAATCAAGCGCCGAGCTTTGCATACTACTGCGGCGAGTTCCTTCTGTAATGAGCGCTTTGAAATATGCTGCCGCGGCAGCTCCCTCGCGGTTATCCGTGTCGCCAGAGAGAACGTTTTTTGCATAGGAAGGCAACGGGCCGGGGGAGATACCCATTTCCTTAAGAACAGCGGCTTGGTTGAGAATCTTGGTCTGGACGATTCGTTTCCAGAGTTGTTTTTTAAACGGCAAGGTCATGGCGAGTTGATCTTCAACAATACGCGCGTGCCTCGAGTGAGCACCCAGGGGGAGCATGAGTCCGTTGGGCATATGATCACGTCCACAAATCATAACGCCGATGCCTGCATCGTTGAGCTGAGACATGCACGCGACGGTGAGTGTAACTAGATGGGACTCGATGATGACGACCCAGATGTCTTCAAGGGGAATCGTGGCACTGCGGTCGTCCAAAGTAACCATTAGCAGACCGTTTTTAATGCAGAGGTGGGCCTTGCTTTGGATAAGAATCGTCCGTTGAGCCATTTTGACGGCAACCTTCCCCTTAACGGCGCTATAATAGTGCTAGTCAGAAGCAGCTCACCTTGGGGAAGGGCGCGGCTCCAGACAAGGGGAGCCACCTATGTGGCTTACCCGTAAAGTTACCCCCGTTCAATCTTCGGATTGGGCGGGGCGAACTTTTTTGGGCGAATGTCTGGCGTTAATCTGCAAACGGAACAAAGAAATTAGTTTTGAGGCGGCTGAAATCGGTTTCGATCGTCGCGGTGAATTGCCTATAGATATGGAGGAATCTCCATATTATTTGGTCGTTTTACCCTTCTGTAGTCACGTGATCGATGCGATTCTGCGAAAGAAAAAATGAAATGCAACTGGCTTGTTTTAGGTTTAGAGAGCCAGTTTTTTATGAGTGAAAAACAGAAAAGCCCCAGTTAATGGGGCTTTTCTGTGTGTACACAGCGTATCACCTTGGGGAAGGGCGCGTGCTCAAGACCGCTTCGATTCCGATACGCAAAGTGCCTAAAGCGTATCACCTTGGGGAAGGGCGCGTGC
>SKER01001204.1_pt1 | contig 22343 bp, 22 predicted proteins | sample 4826961 | NCBI WGS metagenome assembly SKER01 (sample SAMN11008804, study PRJNA524170) | human gut metagenome | biome: Human fecal sample; material: Feces; isolation source: fecal sample from pouch patient p47 | host: Homo sapiens | place: Israel: Tel-Aviv | collected 2016-11-16 | reverse complement strand
CTCTTTTGAGCTCATATCCGACCGTGCTTGGTGAGCAGTTAAGTTCTCTAGCTATAGCACGATTAGAGTAGCCCTTAGAGTGCAGCTCCTGGATTGTAGTTCGGTCGTTCAGCTTAAGGTGCTTGCCCTTTTGGTGTGGTTTAGTGTTAGAATATGAATGATCCATTTTAACCTCTCTAGAAATGTTTGTGGTAATTCATATTCTACCAGATGGTTGAAATGGATTTTTTGTGCTCTAATCCAGTGAAAACGATTTTTCTTACTGGATCGGAACAGTGTTCAGTTTAATTTTACAATCGGCGAATAAATTTTTTTATGTTTCTTGCATTTCTTTAAATCATATGATATAGTATGTGTTGCATTGGTAAATCAATGGCTTAACCAATTTTTGTGCATTTCACTCTTCATTTTTGGGGATATGATATGAACCTTAATTAGCTTAATCCATAATGAAGAGGAGATATTTAAATGCAAGATAAAACTTTAGTATGTAAAGATTGCCACAAGGAATTCGTATTCACTGAGGGTGAACAGGAATTCTACAAGGAAAAAGGTTTCGATAACGAACCTCAGAGATGCCCTGAATGCAGAAAAGCAAGAAAACAGGAAAGAAGAAACTTCAACAACAGAAGTTATAGATAGTTTTCAGGGAGGCCTTAGGGTCTCCTTTTTTATTTGCTTTAATTTAATTTTTATTATTTCAACTATAGATGTTTACAAATTTCTAAAAACTATATAATAATATAAATGGCTATTGATTATATTATAGGGAGTTGAGAGTTTATCATGAATAAAAACGGAGTTATTGCTGCCATATTAGCCTGATATAGGGATATTATACCCTTTTTTCAGACATTGGTAATAGTAACATCGTTTATTCAGGATAAACTCTTTTTGCTGCTATTTTATATATTGCAGCTGCGGCATCAAAATCAAAACAGATTTCAAATGTCAGTAATGGAAGAGGATTAAATTATCCTCTTCCATTTTTTATTGCTACCCTATACTATACTGAATTTCATAAATTTATATATAACACACTAAAAATCTTAGAGACAAAATAACAAAAATTCGGAGGTATTACATTATGAGCATTTTAGATGAAAGGATCGACCAAAGTGGGATTCCTTTGGACTTGTGGAGCCCACATCTACGGAGAAGCTCCATAACTTTGTAGTCCTTGAAGAACTTTTCAACAGAAGGGGCAATTTTAGGTTCGTTTTCAGTATCGAATGATGGTAAACTAGACATAGCGCAAGCCTTTCGTTTGATATTGATGATGTTTTGGTCGACTTAATTATATCAAGCGAACAAAGGCCTTGTGCTTTTTTATTGGCTAAACTATTGAATTTTCAAGGTACAAGCCCACTTTTGTAAGTGGGAAGTTTAAGTAATTACAGCATACATGGAGGTAAAAATGGAACGGAAACTGATCGCGGATTTTGTCAAAGAAAACCTGGCTGAAGAAAGAACGGGGCATGACTATTACCACGGCAAGCGGGTGGCAGTCTTGGCTGAAAGAATGCTGCTGGCGGATCACCCGGAGGCTGGGCAAAAGAGCCGGGATATTGCTTATACGGCGGGCTTTGTCCACGACACGATCGATGAGAAGGTTTGCCCAAACCCAAGTGAAGTTTTAGCCAAATTGCGGGAAGTCTTTACGGCTGCCGGCTTAAGCGCAAGCGACCAGGACAATGTCTTTTTCGCGATCGAGCACATGTCTTTTTCCAAAAATATTGACCGCCACTACCGGCTTTCTTTAGAAGGAGAGTACGTCCAGGATGCCGACCGGCTGGAGTCTTTGGGGGCCATGGGGATTGCCCGGGCCTTCGTTTACAGCGGCAAGCACGATGACAAGATCTACGATCCGGAAATCCCGCCGATGGAACTGGTCAGCCATGATCAATACCGGAATCATGAAGAAACTACGATCAATCATTTTTATGAAAAGCTTTTTAAGCTGGAAGGGCTGATGAACAGCCGGGCGGCCCAAAAAGAAGCCCGCCGGCGGACAGAATACATGCGGGATTTTGTCCGTGAATTTAGACATGAATGGGATTTAGATTAAATTTAAAGAAGCTTACCTCTTATTAAGAAAATACAGAAACATTTAAATAATGGCGAGAATCCTTGCTATACCAATTGATCCTGGAAATAACAGATGGATTTCAAATGAAACTATCCCCGCTTTTCTCTAACACAAACATTAAACTTTTGGTTAGACATGTGAGTCAATCATCAGTATAGACAAGTAAGGAGGAAGCACAATGAAAGTTTCCAAATTTTTAGGAGCTGGAGCAGCGGTAACATTATCTGCTTTAATGCTGGCGGCCTGCGGCTCAAGTTCCTCATCTTCCAAGTCGACCAGAAAGGCCTTGAGCTGGACGGTCGACGGCTTCCCAGTATTCTTACCTTTTCTCCGGGATTAAAAATGCCGATGCCATCGTAGCTGGCAAGAAGTCAGTCAACAGCTTGGGGATCAAGGCTGTCGGCAAGTACAAGCTGGTTATCACTTTGGAACGGCGGATTCCTTACTTTGACAAGCTGATGGGCTTTGCGGTCTTCTTCCCGCAGTCTGAAAAGGCGGTCAAGAAGTACGGCTCTAAATACGGTACGGCTTCCAAGTACATGATCTACAACGCTCCATTCGTGCAAAAGGGCTGGACCGGGTCCAATCTTTCCTGGAAGATGGTTAAGAACAAGTACTACTGGGACAAGAAGAGCGTCAAGCTGAACACGATCACTTGGAGTGTGCAAAAGACGCCATCAACTTCTTACAACCTTTACCAAAGCGGCAAGCTTGACTACACCAGCCTGGACTCCTCACAAACCAAGCAGCTGAAGTCAACCAAGGGCTACACCACCTTGAACCAGGGGGCAACCTTCTACATGCAGTTGAACATTGCCAAGAACAAGTACCTGGCCAACACCAACATCCGGAAAGCCATCTCTTTGGCCGTCAAACGGAAGGGGCTGGTTTCATCACTTGGTGGCAACAACGTGGCGGCCAATACTCTGACCCCGCCTCAACGGCAAGGACTACACCAAGCTGCTTTCATCATCAGCTGAAAGCCTCTACCCGTCCTCAACCAAGAAGAGCGAGGCGGTTAAGTACCTCAACAAGGGCTTAAAGCAATTGGGCGTAAGCAAGTTCAGCTTCAAGATCCTGGCTGACGACACTGACTCCGGCAAGAAGACAGCGGAACTGCTGCAGTCCAACATCGAAGCCACCTTCAGCAGCAAGGTCAGCGTCACCGTCCAGAACCTGCCGTTCAAGACCCGTCTTTCCCGGTCAACTTCTGGCAACTTTGACCTTGTCATCTCCGGCTGGAGCGCCGACTTTGCCGACCCGATCTCCTTCCTGGACCTGTTCACTTCCACCAATTCTGAAAACAACGGGAAGTGGAAGAACGCAACTTATGACAAGCTGATCGCTGACTCCAAGACCACGTCTTCAACCAGCAAGCGCTGGAGCGACCTGACTAAGGCAGAAAACATCCTGCTTAAGGATGCCGGTGTAGCTCAGCTTTACTACAGCACGACCGCGTCTTTAATCCGGCCGAGCGTCAAGGGCGTCATCCAGAACCGGGGGACTTAGAACTTCAAGAACGCCTACATCACCAGCAGCAAGTAGCGGTATAACAGCAAAATTAAAAGAATTTGACAAGAAGCGACCGTACGGTCGCTTCTTTTTTATCTTTTTCTTGTCATTTTTCGCTCATTTTTCGGCAAAAATTTATTTTTCTTTAAGTTAGCCCTTGAAAAGAGTCTAACTTAGAATTATAATTAATTTATCATGTTGGCTGAGGGACGGCTTTAAGCTGTGTTGGCCATCTTTTCAGCCCAAACAAATATGTGTTATAAGGAGAAAAAAGATGAAGTTATCTAAGATTTTGAGCGTTGGTGCAACTGTGCTGGCATCAGCTGCTCTCTTGGCTGCCTGTGGCAGCAACAGCAGTAAGGAATCCTCTTCTTCAAAGAAGACTTTGAACTGGACGGTTGCTTCTGAAATCCCAACCATGGACATGTCCAAGGCCACTGACGCTACTTCCTTCAACCAGTTGTCAAACACTATGGAAGGTTTGTACCGTTTGGGCAAGAACTCCAAGCTGGAAAAGGCTTTGGCAACCAGCGAAAAGCTTTCTAAGGACGGTAAGACTTACACTTACACCCTGCGCAAGTCCAAGTGGAGCGACGGCAGCGAACTGACTGCCAAGGACTTCGTCTACTCATGGCGCAGAACTGTTGACCCAAAGACTGCTTCTCAATATTCCTACCTCTTCTCCGGGATCAAGAACGCTGACGCGATCGTAGCCGGCAAGAAGAAGCCTGAAACTCTGGGGATCAAGGCCGTTGGCAAGTACAAGCTGGTTATCACCCTGGAACGGCGTATCCCATACTTCGACAAGCTGATGGGCTTTGCTGTCTTCTTCCCGCAGTCAGAAAAGGCTGTTGCCAAGTACGGTTCTAAGTACGGTACGGCTTCTAAGTACGTGCTCTACAACGGGCCATTTAAGCAAGTTGGCTGGACTGGCTCAAACCTGTCTTGGAAGATGGTCAAGAACCCATACTACTGGGACAAGAAGAACGTCAAGCTTGACACGATCACTTGGAGCGTACAAAAGACTCCATCAACTGCTTACAACTTGTACCAGTCAAACAAGCTGGACTACACTGGCCTGGACGCTTCACAAACCAAGCAATTGAAGAACCAGAAGGGCTACGTAACCTTGAACCAAGGTGCTACCTTCTACCTGCAATTCAACGTTGCCAAGAACAAGTACCTGGCTAACACCAACATCCGCAAGGCCTTGTCACTTGCTGTTGACCGGAAGGGGTTGACTTCATCCCTGGGCGGCAACAGTGTTCCAGCCAACACTTTGACTCCAACTCAATTGACTGACGTTAACGGTGAAGACTACACTAAGCGGATCTCCAAGTCTGCTAAAAGCTTCTACCCAGCTTCAACCAACAAGAAGGAAGCCGTTAAGTACATGAACAAGGGCTTGAAGGAATTGGGCGTAAGCAAGTTCAGCTTCAAGATCTTGTCTGACGACACTGACGCCGGCAAGAAGACTACTGAATTCCTGCAATCAACCTTCGAATCAACCTTCGGCAACAAGGTTAGCGTTTCAGTTCAAAACCTGCCATTCAAGACCCGTCTGTCACGGTCAACTGCCGGCAACTTCGACATCGTTGTCTCCGGCTGGAGCGCCGACTTCGCTGACCCGATCTCCTTCCTGGACCTGTTCACTTCAACTAACCCAGAAAACAAAGGTAAGTGGAAGAACACTTCCTACGACAAGCTGATCGCTGACTCCAAGACTACTGCTTCAACCAGCAAGCGTTGGGACGACTTGACTAAGGCAGAAGACATCCTGCTGAACAATGTCGGTGTTGCTCCGCTTTACTACAACACTAACGCTGCTTTGATCCGTCCAACTGTTAAGGACGTATACCAAAACCGTGGTACTTGGAACTTCAAGGACACTTACATCAAGTAATCAAGCAAAAAGAAGAGGCTCAGCCTCTTCTTTTTTGTGCTATAAGTATTTTTAGATTGACTTGTATCTGTTTTTGGATATTTAGATTGTTGAAATAAAATAGCGCTTTTTCTTAAAAATACTTGAAGAAGCATAAGCGAAGAACTATAATGAAAATATCATTAAAGGCTGCTGTAGAGCTTTAATTTGTGTAGGCGCTGGAACAGTCGGTAAAAGCAAGGAGAAAAAGATGAAATTATCTAAGACTTTAAGCCTGGGAGCCACGGTTCTGGCTTCAGCAGCGTTGCTCGCTGCTTGTGGCAGCAATAGAAGTTCTTCTTCATCCAGCAGTAAGAAGACCTTGACCTGGATGGACTCAGCCGAAATTCCAACGATGGACCTCTCAAAGGCCACCGATGCGGCTTCCTTCAACCAGATTTCCAACACCATGGAAGGTCTCTACCGCTTAGGCAAGAATTCCAAGCTGGAAAAGGGCCTGGCTACCAGCGAAAAGGTTTCTAAGGACGGGAAGACCTATACTTACACCTTGCGTAAGTCCAAGTGGAGCGACGGCAGTGAATTGACCGCCAAGGACTTTGTCTACTCCTGGCGCCGGACCGTCAACCCGAAGACTGCTTCTCAATATTCTTACCTCTTCTCCGGAATCAAGAACGCTGACGCTATCGTTGCCGGCAAGAAGCCAGTCAGCTCTCTGGGGATCAAGGCTGTTGGCAAGTACAAGCTGGTTATCACCCTGGAACGGCGTATCCCATACTTTGACAAGCTGATGGGCTTTGCCGTCTTCTTCCCGCAGTCAGAAAAGGCTGTTACCAAGTACGGTTCTAAGTACGGCACGGCTTCTAAGTACATGCTCTACAACGGGCCATTCAAGCACGTTGGCTGGACCGGGTCCAACCTGTCTTGGAAGATGGTCAAGAACCCATACTACTGGGACAAGAAGAGCGTCAAGCTCGACACCATCAAGTGGACTGTTCAAAAGACTCCATCAACTGCCTACAACCTCTACCAGTCAAACAAGCTGGACGCGACTGCTTTGGACTCTTCACAAACCAAGCAATTGAAGAACCAAAAGGGCTACACCGAACTTAACCAAGGTGCTACCTTCTACCTGCAATTCAACATTGCCAAGAACAAGTACCTGGCTAATGCTAACGTCCGCAAGGCCCTGTCACTGGCTGTCAACCGGAAGGGCCTGACCACCACTCTGGGCGGCAACAACCAGCCAGCCGACACTTTGACTCCAACCCAATTGACCAACGTCAACGGGGAAGACTACACCAAGCTGATCCCAAGCTCAGCTGAAAGCCTGTACCCGGCTAACCCGAACAAGAAGGAAGCCGTTAAGTACATGAACAAGGGCTTGAAGGAACTGGGCGTAAGCAAGCTCAGCTTCAAGATCCTGTCTGATGACACTGACGCCGGCAACAAGACCACTGAAGCTCTGCAGTCTAACTTCGAATCAACCTTTGGCGACAAGGTCAGCGTCAGCGCGCAAAACCTGCCGTTCAAGACCCGTCTGTCCCGGTCAACTGCCGGCAACTTCGACATCGTTGTCTCCGGCTGGAGCGCCGACTTCGCCGACCCAATCTCCTTCCTGGACCTGTTCACTTCCACCAACTCTGAAAACAATGGTAAGTGGAAGAACGCAACTTACGACAAGCTGGTTGCTGACTCCAAGACTACTGCTTCCGCAAGCAAGCGCTGGAGCGATCTGAGCAAGGCTGAAACCATCCTGCTGAAGGATGCCGGGATCTCACCATTGTACTACGACACTAATGTCTGGATGATCCGTCCAAGCGTCAAGAACGTCATCCAAAACCGTGGGACTTGGAACTTCAAGGACGCCTACATCAAGTAAAAACAAGCTAGCTAAAGCTTAGAAGAGAACGCCGGAAGGCGTTTTCTTTTTGTCTGTTTTTATTTTTTAAAAGGGGTCAAAAATTAAAAAATCCCCGTTATAATTAGACTTAAGTTATAGATTTTAATTTCAACCTAATCTAAGTTTGCCTTTTAATAAAACGAGGTGCAATTATGAGAAAAGAGAAGTTATTCGCTACCGGCTCAGTTTTGCTCGCCTCAGCTGAGCTTCTGGCAGCCTGTGGCAGCTCATCAAGCAAGTCAAGCTCATCATCCAAGGCACAAAAATTGTCCTGGACGGAAGCTGCCAAATTGACGACCATGGACCCGTCCAAGGCTACCGACCGTTACGACGCTGACAGTTCAACAATGTCATGGAAGGTTTGATCAGGCTGGGCAACAATGCCAAGCCAACCCCGAGGATCGCCAAGAGTTGGAAGGAAAGCTCTGACGGCAAGACCTGGACCTTCAACCTCCGCAAGGGCGCTAAATGGGCCAACGGGGATGAAGTTACCGCCCAGGACTTCGTCTACTCCTGGAGAAGAACGGTCAACCCAAAGACTGCTTCTGAATATGCCTACCTGTTCTCCGGCATCAAGAACGCTGACGCGATCGTTGCCGGCAAGAAAGCAGCCAACACTTTGGGCATCAAGGCTGACGGCAAGTACAAGCTGACGGTGACCCTGGACCGGAGAATCCCATACTTCAAGCTGTTGATGGGCTTCTACATCTTCTCGAAACCAACTTGAACGCCCAGCAAAGCAAGCAGCTTAAGGGGACGACCGGCTGGACTGTCAGAAAGTTTGCCTCAACCAAGTACCTGCAATACAACATCGCCAAGGACAAGTACTTAGCCAACGCCAACCTGCGTAAGGCCATCTCCCTGTCCAAGACCACTGGGTCAACCGCAGTCCGCTGGAAGGCAATGGTGGCTGCTGAACGGGCCCTGCTGGAAGACCAAGGGGTTACCCCGCTGTACTACACCAACGAAGCTACCCTGGTTAAGACCAGCGTCAAGGGCGTTGTCTTCAACGGTGCCGGCTCACCTTACAACTTCAAGGAAGCCTACATCAAGTAGTTTAAGTAGTCTGGAAAGCAGCAAATTAAGCTGACAGATTTTTTAGAAAACGGAGCCCTGGCTCCGTTTTCTTTTTGCTATATACAATTCTGGCTATTTCTCTTTGCTGGTAAATTTAGAATTGTCAAAAGCCTGGAAATCTTCTATAATGAAAAAATGATTAGATGCTGATGGATTGCTAAAAATGTGTTTTACAAAAAAGTTTTTTGATCAAGAGAGGACAAAACAGTGAGTAATTTTAAAAAGCTTCTGACGGCAACTGTCGCCGTATCCGGCGCCTTCTTGCTAGCAGCCTGCAGCAAGACCGCGACCAAGTCAGCCAAGCCTGTGTCCAGCAGCGGATATGAAAAGTCAATCAACTGGATGACCACTTCTGAACTGGAAAGCCTGGACCCGGCCAAGGCCGACGATACAGCCAGTGAGGAACAGATCGCCAATACCTATGAAGGCCTCTACCGGCTGGGCGAAAACTCCAAAACCGTTCCGGGCGTGGCTACCAAGAGCACGACCTCTAAAGACGGCTTGACCTGGACCTTTTACTTAAGAAAGGACGCCAAGTGGTCAAACGGGGACCCGGTAACGGCGGAAGATTTCGTTTATGCCTGGCGCCGGCAGGTTGACCCCAAGACTGCTTCCAGCCAGGTCAACAACTACGAAGGCATCAAGAATGCTATCAAGATCTCTGAAGGCAAGAAGAAGCCGTCCAGCCTGGGTGTCAAGGCCGAAGGCAAATACAAGCTGGTTGTGACTTTTGAAAAGAAGATTCCTTATTTTAAGGTCGTTACGGCCATCAGCTTGAAGCCGCTGGACTCCAAAGCTGTCAAGAAGTACGGCAAGCGCTACGGTACCAAATCCGCCTATGCCGTCTACAACGGGCCTTTCAAGTCGGTAGGCTGGAGCGGGTCCAACTTGACCTGGAAGCTGGCTAAGAACCCGTATTATTGGGATAAGCAGGCAGTTAAGCTGGAGACGATCAACTACAGTGTCCAGAAGACCCCGTCAACTGACTACAACCTCTACCAGACCGGGAAGCTGGACGCGGCCATCTTGGACACCCAGGCAGCTAAGAGAATGAAGGGCAAGAAGGGCTACCGGGTTCTGACCTTGGGCAACACCACCTACCTCTGCTACAACTACAAGAAGAAAAAGATCTTCCGTAATGCCAACTTGCGCCGGGCCATCTCCATGGCTATCAACCGCAAGCAGCTCTTGTCCACGATCGGTACCTACAACACCCAGGCCAAGACCTTCTCAGCCACCAACGTGGTTTTAGACGGGAAGAATTTTGCCCAGGAAGCGGAAAGTGCCAACTCCAGCGTGAACAAGTACGTGGAATACGACCTCAAGTCCGCCCGCAGTTACTTCAAGAAGGCCTTGAAGGAACTGGGCGTCAAGAAGGTTTCCTTTACTCTGATGGCTGACGACGACGACAGCTACAAGAAGCAGACGGAATTCATCCAGAGTGCCTTGACTGAGGCTTTTGGCGGCAAGATGGCCGTTTCCGTCAACAACCTGCCAAAGACGACCCGGGTTTCCCGCCAAATTGCCAATAACTTTGATGTCGTTTTGGGCGGCTTGACCAGCGACTTCCCGGACCCATATCACTTCCTGGCTTACATGCAGTCAGGACAGACTTACAACTTCGGCAAGTGGTCTAATAAGGAATACGATAAGGCTGTCAAGGCTTCCCTGACCATGGACAAGACCAAGCGCCGCAAGGCCTTGCTCAAGGCGGAAAAGATCCTAATCGACCAGGAAGCTATCAGTCCGCTTTACCACATGGGTCAGGCCTGGATGATCAGACCAAATATCAAGAACCTGGTCTTCAACGGCGAATACCCAGACTTTAAGACAACTTACGCGGTTAAAAATTAAAATTTAACCGTGGTATAATTGAAAGTTGAGACGTTAGCAATAACGCTCAACTTTTTCTTTATTCCGGGATTTATGTCCGGGAATAGGATATTTTTTGGGCTAAAGGAGGGAGGCCACTAAAGATGTCTGCTGGCTGAAAGTTAAGAAAATTAGTTTTTACAGGAAAAAAGACTAATATTTTTATCTTAGCCGAACACTTATTTAAAAAAAGGTCAGTCTAAGTTCCAGATAGACTCAAAAAAGAAAAAATCAAAGTTTAAGTTAGTTGCTAAATGATGGGAAAAACGGACAAAAAGCCCGTAGTGCTTGACTTTTAGGGGCACAGTTTTATATCATCGTATGGTAATTTCTTTATTTTTTTGGTATAATAAGAAAAACATTAAAAATATAATGCTGATTAAAGCGAAAAAGTGTAAGGAGCAATACTATGGCTAAATACTTACTAAAACGTATTTTCTACATGATCCTCACTTTGTTCCTCGTTGCGACGATTATCTTCTTCTTAATGAAGATGATGCCAGGTTCTCCGTACGCCAACGAAGCAAAGATGACGGCTACCCAAAAGGCAATTATGAACAAGCAATACGGCTTGGACAAACCTGTTATTGAACAATACATCATCTACCTGGCTGGCGCCGCGCATGGTGACTTTGGGATTTCCTTCCAATACAGCAACCAGCCTGTTTCCAGCTTGATCGGGGCGCGTTTGGGCGCTTCTGCTCAATTGGGTCTGCAAGCTCTGGTTGTCGGGATTATCCTGGGGATCATCATAGGCTCAATCGCGGCCATGAACCAAGGTACCTGGATCGACTCCACCGCGACGATCGTTTCCATCATCGGTAAATCGGTTCCTAACTTTGTTCTGGCGGTATTGCTTCAATACTACATCGGCTTGAAGCTGGGCTGGTTCCCAATCGCTGGCTGGGGTGAAGCAGCACAGACGATCATGCCAACGATCGCCCTCTCGGTAGGGCCGCTGGCCGAAACAGCCAGATTTGTCAGAACGGAAATGGTCGACACCTTGAGTTCCGACTACGTTGAACTGGGCAAGGCCAAGGGTCTTAGCCGGATCGAAGTCATCAGAAAGCACACCCTGCGTAACTCAATGATTCCATTGGTTACCTTGATCGGGCCATACGCCGTTGCTTTGATGACTGGTTCAATGGTTATCGAAAACATCTTCAACATTCCTGGGATCGGGGAACAGTTCACCAAGTCAATCCTGACTAACGACTACCCGACCATCATGGGTGTAAGTATGGTTTACTGCTTCGGTTTGGTGGTAATCCTGCTGCTCACTGACATCGTGTACAGTCTGATCGACCCACGGATCAGACTGACTGACTAACGGAAAGCGAGGTTAAAATCAATGGATCAAGACGCAAGTAACGTAAAGATCACACCTGAATCCTTTGAACACGTGGAAAAGGGTGACACGCAAAGCGCGGAACACATTTCTGGTCCCTCACTTTCTTTCATGCAGAATGTGTGGATCAGATTCAAGAGCAACAAGGCAGCCATGATTTCCGCTGTGATCATCATCGTGATGGTGGTTATCGCTTTTGGTTCCAGCTTCTGGATCAACAACTCCAGCTTGGTTAAGTCAGCTCCGCAATACGCCAACCTCCCGGCCAAGTGGAAGGGCTTTGAGTGGCTCAACGGCTTGAACGGGAAGATCAAGCAAAACGGCGTTTGGACTGATGCTTACGCTTCAGTGCCAGCTGGCAAGTACTTCGTTGCCGGGACCGACTACCTGGGCCGGTCATTGGCCCAAAGAATCATCTACGGTACCAAGATCTCCTTGATCGTTGCCGTGGTTGCCGCCTTCTTCGACCTGGCCATCGGGGTTGCCTACGGGATCATCTCCGGTTGGAAGGGCGGCATGACTGACAACATCATGCAACGGATTATCGAAATCATTTCTTCAGTTCCTACCCTGATTATCGTGGTGCTGATGCTGGTTGTCTTGAAGCCCGGCATCACTTCCATCATCTTGGCCCTGGCCATTTCCTCATGGACGACCATGGCTCGGCAGATTCGGGCCGAGACCTTGTCGCTGAAGAATGAAGAATACGTTCTGGCAGCCCGGTCCTTGGGCGAATCAACCTTTAAGATCGCTACTAAGCACCTGATTCCAAACCTGTCCAGTATCATCATCATTCAAACCATGTACACCATCCCGAGTGCCATCTTCTTCGAAGCCTTCCTGAGTTTCATCGGTATCGGTATTTCCGCGCCTGAAACTTCCCTGGGTGTGCTTTTGAACGAAGGGCAGAAGAACTTCCAGTTCCTGCCATACCAAATGTGGTACCCAGCAGTAGTCCTCTGCGTTTTGATGATTGCCTTTAACCTGCTCGGTGACGGTCTGCGTGATGCCTTCGACCCTAAGGGCCAAAGATAAGGGAGACGAACATATGGCAAATAGAATTTTAGACGTTAAAAACTTAAAGATCGACTTCCATACTTACGCTGGTGAAGTTAAGGCCATTCGTGACGTTTCATTCCACCTTGATGAAGGTGAAACTTTAGCGATCGTTGGTGAATCCGGTTCAGGCAAGTCCGTTACCACCCGGAGCATCATCGGCCTTTTGGCTAAGAACTCCCAGATCATGGGTGGGCAAATCCTTTTCCACGGCAAGGACCTGCTGAAGATTTCCGAAAAGGAATGGCAGCAGATCCGTGGTAACCAGATCGCCATGATCTTCCAGGACCCAATGACTTCTTTGGACCCGACCATGAAGATCGGCCAGCAGATTGCTGAACCATTGATCAAGCACAAGGGCGTTTCGAAGAAGGAAGCCTGGGCTAAGGCCTTGGAAATGATGAAGGCCGTTGGTATTTCGAACGCTGAAGAAAGAATCAACCAATACCCGCACCAATTCTCTGGTGGTATGCGGCAAAGAATCGTTATCGCCATTGCCTTGATCTGTGAGCCGGAAATTCTTTTGGCTGACGAACCAACTACTGCCTTGGACGTTACTGTGCAAGCTGAAATCCTGGACTTGATGAAGGACTTGCAAAAGAGGGTCAAGACTTCCATCATCTTCATCACCCACGACTTGGGTGTCGTTGCCGGGATGGCTGACCGCGTTAATGTTATGTACGCCGGGGAATTTTTGGAAAAGGGGACGGTTGACGAAATCTTCTACAACCCGCAACACCCTTACACTTGGGGCTTGATCAACTCCATGCCGACCCTGACCAGTGAAAAGCTGGAATCAATTCCAGGGACCCCGCCAGACTTGCTTGATCCGCCAAAGGGCGACCCATTTACCCCGAGAAACAAGTACGCAATGAAGATCGACGCGCAAATGAAGCCGCCGTTCTTCAAGGTTTCAGAAACCCACCAAGCTGCTACCTGGCTCCTGCACCCAGACGCGCCAAAGGTTACTCCGCCTGATGAAATCGTGCGTCGCTGGGAACACTACAAGGAACTGCAAGCAGCTGACAAGGATTAAAGGAGAAGCAGAATATGCCAGAAGAAAGAAAAAAGATTTTAGAGGTCAAGCACTTGAAGCAATACTTCAAGAACGGACGCACCGTCACCAAGGGTGTCGACGACGTCAGCTTCGACATCTATGAAGGTGAAGTCTTCGGCCTGGTTGGTGAATCAGGTTCTGGTAAGACCACCACTGGCCGGTCAATTTTGCAGCTGTACAAGCCAACGGCCGGTGAAGTCCTCTTTGAAGGCAAGGATGTGACCAAGCTGCATGGCCGCGACGAACAATTGGCTTTCCGCCGCGACGCGCAGATGATCTTCCAGGACCCATACGCTTCCCTTAACCCAAGAATGACGGTTGAAGACATTATCGCGGAAGGGCTGGACATCCACCACTTGGTTAAGGACAAGGCAGAACGGCGCAAGCGGGTCGAAGACCTGCTGGAAACGGTTGGTTTGAACCGTAACCACGCTTCCCGTTTCCCACACGAATTCTCCGGTGGTCAGCGGCAAAGAATCGGGATCGCCCGGGCCTTGGCCGTTGAACCGAAGTTCATCGTGGCCGACGAACCTATTTCAGCCTTGGACGTGTCCATTCAAGCCCAGGTTGTCAACTTGATGATCGACTTGAAGAAGCAGCATGACTTGACTTACCTCTTCATCGCCCACGACTTGTCCATGGTTAAGTTCATCTCTGACCGGATCGGGGTTATGCACTACGGTAAGCTGCTGGAAGTCGGCAGTGCTGACGAAGTTTACGAACACCCGCTGCACGACTACACCAAGAGTTTGATCTCTGCCGTGCCGCAACCAGACCCGGAAATTGAACGGTCCCGGAAGCGGATCGATTACGAATATGGCAAGTTCGAAGGCGACGGCAAGGACGACCAACGGTCCATGCACGAAATCCGTCCAGGCCACTTTGTTAAGTGTACTGACGATGAAGTTGCCTACTACGAAAAGGTTGCCCAAAGCTACGAGAAGTAGTTTGATAAAGCAAATAAAGAAAGAGAGCTCCAGCGAGCTCTCTTTTTTGTGTTTCGTCTATTTTTCGTTCTTAGAATTGAGCTTTATCGGCTGGAACATTCTGGCCGGCCTGTCCTTGGGGATCGGCTTCCTCTGGCTGGTGCCTTACTACAACGCGGCTCACGCTGAGTTCTACCGGACTTTAGCCGGCGACCAGTTTAAGAGCAAGGATTAAGTCCAAAGTAAAAACCGCTCAAGTTCTGTTAGAGAACTGAGCGGTTTTTTCGTGCTTAATCCCGGTGAAGGGCGGCGATGACCAGGCCCAGCATGACGAGCGAGATCAAGCCGACGATAATCAGCGTACCCATTAGGCTAATGAGTCCCAAGGAGCAAGTTCAACAGGAGTTGAAGAGAGCAACTCTTGCTGGTCCTTGGTCAAGTATTTCTTGTGGACAACGACTTCGTAGACGTATTCCTTGAACCAGTTGTGGCTCATGACGAAGAAGCCCTTTTCCCCGGACTTGTCGCCCCAGGAGTTTTCCACCTTCCATTGGCGGATGTCGCCCTTATCTTCATCAACCCCGACTAGGGTCATGGCGTGTGAAACTTCACCAGCGCCGGTAGCCAGGCGGTCAGCCTTGGACAGGCTAAGGTCAACGTCAAAGAGGTCTTCCAGCTTGTAGAGGTCAGTGTCCAGGTAGCCGGTCTTGCGGTCCATTTGCCGCAGGACGTCGTTGCCGAACCAGACAGCTTCCCCGTCCTTTAATTGGGCAACAGCGGCTTGCTCCAGGTATTCCATCGGCACGTTCAAGAAGAGGATCGGGCTGCCGCCCTCAACGTTGTCTTCAGCGCCCAGGTGGTAGAGCTTGCCGTATTCGTGGTCTGGGGCGTTGGTCAAGACCACGTAGTCGTCCAGGTCGACGTCAAAGTACTTGTTGAAGAAGGAGACTGGGGTCAAGTTCTTTTCCAGGTGGTAGTTCTTGTCGTCGTCTCTGTATTCCAGGTCAAAAGTCTTTGGCGGTTCACCAACGGCGATGGCAACCATCCGGTAGATTTCGTTTAAGAAGGTCTTGCGGGCCTTTTCCAGCCCTTCCTGGTCACCTGCTTGAGCCAGGCGGCGCAAGGCCAGGGCGTCTTTTCTTTCCTTGTCAGCCAGGGCGCTGGCCAAACCGTTAGTAGCGGAAGTGTTGAAGCTTTCAGGCATAACGTAGCTTGGCACGACACCATACTTCTTGACCAAAGAGATGGCCATGTGCCATTGGCCGCCGTCGTGGCCGGCGAAGTCGAAGTAGCTGCGGACTTCCCGGTCGTCTAATGGTTTATCAGCGGTTTCGATCACTTTTTCATAGAAAAGGTTGGCTCTTTCCAGCTTGTCCCAGAAGAAGTTGTAGCTTTGGGACAGGGTAAAGTTCTTGGCCTTATGCTTGGCGCCGAAGTCGTGGCGCAAGACGTTCAAGGTTGAGAAGAGCCAGCAGCGGCCGGACTGCTTTTGGTTGGTGACGTTGTCCGTTGGCAATTCAGTTGAAAAGACCCGGGTTAGGCGGCCAGCCACGCGTTCGTTGTAGGAAGCTTCCAGAACCCCGCTTCTGGCGGCAGCGCGGGCGATGACTTGGTTCTTAGGGTCAACATTGAAATTGGCGCTGAATTCCGCCAATTCCTGCAGAGTTAATTCATGACTCATATTTTTTTCTCCTTTTGTTTTAATATTAATAAGTCAATGTTAACATACCTGCTTAAATTAAGGAATCCCAAGGATCAAGTTCGATCGGATGGTTCTTGAGCAGGTCCAGGATTTCAGCCGGCACGTGCTTCTTTTGCACGGCGACCTCGTAGGTGTATTCTCTGAACCAGTCAGCGCTCATGGTGAAGTAGCCCTTTTCCCCGGACTTGTCGCCCCATGAGTTTTCCACCTTCCATTGCCGGACTTGCCCGCCGTCCACGTCAACTCCAACCAGGGCCATGTCGTGGGAAGATTCCCCGATCCCGGTAGCTAGGCGGTCAGCCTTGGACAAGTGGCTGTCGATGTCCAAAAGCTGGTCCAGCTGGTAGAGATCCAGGTCCATGAAGCCGGTCTTGCGGTCCATCTGCCGGCCAACATCATTGCCGAACCAAACAGCTTCCCCGTCTTTCAGCTGGGCAATCGCCGCGTCTTCCAGATATTCCATCGGCACGTTGATGAAGAGGTTAGGGTAGCCGCCCTTAATGTTGTCTTCAAAGCCCAGGTGCAAGACCCGGTTCATTTCATGGTCTGGGGCATTAGCCAAAACCACATAGTCGTCCAGGTCGGTCGCGCAGTACTTTTTGTAGAACTGGACCGGAGTCAAGCCCTTGTCCAAGTGGTAGTTCTTGTCGTCGTCTCTGAATTCTAGGTCAAAAGTCTTCGGCGGTTCACCCAAGGCCGTAGCCATGATCCGGTAGATCTGGCTTAAAAAGTCAGTCCGGGCCGCCTCCAGCTTTTCCTGGTCGCCTGCTTGCGCCAGCCGGCGCAGGGTCAAGGCGTCTTTTCTTTCCTTGTCGGCCAAAACCATGTCCAAAGCCTGGCTGTGGTTGCTGTTGAAGCTTTCCGGCATGGCATAAGCCGGCACCACCCCGTATTTGGCGATGAGGGAAGCCGCCGTGTGCCACTGGCCGCCATCGGTCTGGCACCAGTCAAAGTAGCCGCGGACTGTCCGGTCAGTCAAAGGCCGGTCAGCCGTCGCAATGATCCGGTCGTAGAAGTAGTTGGCCCGTTCAATCTTGTCCCAGAAAAAGTTGTAGCTCTGGGAGAAGGTGAAGTTCTTAGTCTTGTTGGCCTTGCCAAAATTGTGCCGGACCACGTTCAAGGTTGAAAAGAGCCAGCAGCGGCCGGATTGCTGCTGGTTGGTGACATTGTCAGTGTCCAGCTCGATGGAAAAAGTCCGGTTCAGCCGCTGGCTGACGGCCGGGTTGTAGGCGGCTTCCAAGAGGCCGCTTCTTCTGGCGGCTCGGGAAATTACTTGATTTTTAGGATCAGCGTTGAAGTCCCGGCTGAAGGACTCCAGGAGCTGGGGGCTTAATTCGTGTGACATGAAAAATCTCCTTTAGCAATAGATGATTATAGAATAATCTTACGCTAAAGAGGACAAAAAAAGAAGCCCTTGCGGGCTTCTCTAAGCACTCTGGGCTTATTCGATAGTAATCGTGTCTTCGTTTTCTTCTGGAGCTGCCTTTGGCAGGGTAACCGTCAAAACGCCCCCGTCAAGCTTAGCGCTGATGCCTTTCTTGTCAACGTTCGGCAGGCTGAAGCTTCTGGAAACTGACCCTTCGCTGCGTTCCTGGCGCAGGAGGTTCTTCTTCTTGTCGCTGTCATCCTTGAAAGTGCTGCGGTGGCCGGAAATCGTCAAAATCCCGTCAGTGTAAGAGAGGTGGATGTCATCCTTGCTCATCCCCGGCACGTCGACCTTGACGGTGTATTCGTGCTCATCTTCAGCAACGTCTGATTGCAAAATGTTTCTGAAAGCGTGGCTGTCCAAGAAGTCCTTGGAGTTGTCAAGCCAGCCGCCCATGTGATCGAACAAGTCGTTGTAACGGTTCATTAAATCATTAGTCATAGTCTAAAACTTCCCTTCAACAAATTATTCAAATTGCCTTTTACAAACAGAGGCGGGGAGAGAAGCGGTGGAGCCGCTTTCTTTCCCGACAACTATATTATAGTCCCTTTTGGGAAAAATGGCGTAATTAGCATTCAACTTTTTTGACTGCTAAATAAAATTTTTGGCAAAAAGACCTGGGCGGGCTATAATGATTAAAAAATGGAAGTGAAAGGCGACTGGCAAGCATGGTATATTATCAGAAAATGACCCCCGAGGGCTACAAGCAGATTGAAGACGAGATTGCGGCCTTGAAGGCTGACCGGCCCCGCCGGGTGCAGAACCTGAAGGAGGCCCGGGCCCTGGGCGACTTGTCCGAAAATACTGAATATTCAACCGCTAAAAGAGAACTCCGCCACCTGGACAGCCGGGTCCGCTACTTGAACAAGCAGCTGAAATACGCGGAAGTCATCGAAACGGTCAACGACGGCAAGGTCAACCTGGGCAAGCAGGTGGAAATCCGCTATGAAGACGACCAGGAGGTTGAAGAATACCGGATCGTCGGCCGGATGGAAGAGGCCGTAGGGGATGGAAAACTGCCCTTTGACTCGCCTTTGGGCCACGCCCTGATGAAGCACAAGGCCGGAGACCGGGTGACAGTTGAAGCCCCAATGGGGGACTATGAAGTGACCATTTTGTCGGTCAAGTAGCAAACAGCAGAAGAAAATATAAAGACAAGAAAAACCGTTTCGCCAGGCGAAACGGTTTTTGTGTTGTTAGCTTTTTTACCGTCTTACAGAGTCCATGGGTCTTGCAAAACGATGGTTTGTTCCCGGTCTGGGCCGACAGAAACAGTCACGACAGGGATGCCAGTGATTTCACTGATCCGCTTGACGAAGGCCTGGGCCTTTTCTGGCAGGTCTTCCCAGCTCTTGGCGCCGGTGATGTCTTCTTCCCAGGCTGGCAGTTCTTCGTAAACTGGCTGGCAGGCTTCAACTTCCTTCAAGCTGGCTGGGTAGTAGTCAATTTGCTTGCCGTTTAAGTCGTAGGCCACGCAGATCTTGATCTTGTCAAAGCCGCTGAAGACGTCCAGCAGGTTTAAGCTCAAGGCGTTGATGCCGGCTACGCGCTTGGCGTGACGGAGGGCAACTGAGTCAAACCAGCCAACCCGGCGCGGACGGCCAGTAACAGTACCGTATTCGTGGGCGATGTCCCGGATCTTGTCGCCGGTTTCATCGTGCAGTTCAGTTGGGAACGGGCCGGCACCAACTCTGGTAGTGTAGGCCTTGCAGATGCCCAGGACAGTCTTGATCCGGTTAGCCCCGATCCCGCTGCCGGAAGCGATCCCGCCGGAAACTGAGTTAGAAGAACTTACGAATGGGTAGGTACCCTGGTCGATGTCCAGCATGATCCCTTGGGCACCTTCAAAGAGGACCTTTTCGTCCCTGTCCAGGGCGTCGTTGACGTAGAGGGAAGTGTCACAAACGTACTTGGCGATCCGCTTGCCGTATTCAACGTACTTGTTGTAGATTTCGTCAAAGTTCATGGCTGGCTTGCCGTAAACCTTGGTGAAGAGGGCGTTCTTGCTTTCCAGGTTGAAGCGGAGCTTTTCCGCAAAAGTTTCCGGATCGATCAGGTCGCAGACCCGGATGCCGATTCTGGAAGCCTTGTCCATGTAAGTTGGCCCGATCCCGTTCTTGGTGGTGCCGACCTTCAGGCTGCCCTTGGCTTCTTCTTCATAAGTGTCTTGCATTACGTGGTAAGGCATGATGACGTGAGCGCGGTTGGAGATCTTCAAGTTGCTGGTGTCGATCCCGCTCTTTTCCAAGTTGTCCAGTTCGCCCAGGAGGACTTCAGGGTTGATAACCAGCCCGTTGCCGATCACGGCGCCCAATTTAGCCGCGAAGATCCCGGATGGAATCAAGCGCATCTTGAATTCCTTGCCGTCAAAGTCGATCGTGTGGCCAGCGTTGTTACCGCCGTTAGCGCGAACTGACAGGTCTGCCGTCGTCCCTAAAAAGTCTGTAATCTTACCCTTTCCTTCGTCGCCCCATTGGCTGCCGACAACTGCGATTGATGTCATTTTTTCACCTCAAAAAATATTTCGTAGAACTTACGTTAGAAAGGTTAGCATTTGCCGGGCAATTAGTCAACAGGAAATCCGAATAATATTTTCAGAACGTTCGTGAATGGTTCGAATAAACCTTGACTTTTATGGGAAATGTCAGTAAAGTATCAAAGGTACTTTAAAAAAGGAGCTGGCAAAAAATGAACAATTATTTCAGCATGGAAGCTTTTGACTATGATGATATCCAACTGGTGCCCAACAAGGCCATCGTGAAGAGCCGGAAGGAATGTGACACGAGCGTCAAGTTTGGAAACCGAACTTTCAAGATCCCAGTCGTTCCCGCCAATATGGAAAGCGTCATTGACGAAAAGCTGGCGGTCTGGCTGGCCCAAAATGGCTATTACTATGTCATGCACCGCTTCCAGCCCGAAAAGCGGGCCGACTTCATCAAGATGATGCATGAGAAGGGACTTTTTGCATCGATTTCCGTCGGCATCAAAGGCGATGAATATGACTTCATCGACGAACTGGTGGAAAAGGACTTGATCCCGGAATACACCACGATCGACGTGGCCCACGGGCACTCAGTCTACGTGATCGACATGATCAAGTACATTAAGGAAAAAATGCCGGACACCTTCTTGACGGCCGGCAACGTGGCAACGCCGGAAGCCGTCCGGGAACTGGAAAATGCCGGCGCGGACGCTACCAAGGTGGGGGTTGGCCCGGGCAAGGCCTGCATCACCAAGCTCAAGACCGGTTTCGGGACTGGCGGCTGGCAGCTGGCTGCTCTCAGAATGTGCAGCAAGGTGGCCAGAAAGCCTTTGATCACTGACGGGGGGATCCGCCACAACGGTGATATCGCCAAGTCTGTCCGCTTCGGGGCCAGCATGGTCATGATCGGGTCAATGCTGGCCGGGCATGAAGAATCCCCGGGCAACGTGATTAAGATCGACGGCAAGACTTACAAGCAATACTGGGGTTCAGCCAGTGAAGTGCAAAAGGGCGCCTACCGCAACGTTGAAGGCAAGCAGATGCTGGTCCCTTACCGGGGCAGCATCGCTGACACCTTGGAAGAAATGAAGGAAGACCTGCAGTCTTCCATCTCTTACGCCGGTGGACGGGACCTGGAATCAATCAAGCGGGTCGACTACGTGATCGTTAAGAACACGATCATGAACGGCGACTATTAAACTGAATTTTGGAAAAAGAGGCTGAGGCCTCTTTTTATTTTTGCTTTTATTTTCTGTTTGCCTACTTTTTAGAACAAAAGTTCGATATAATTTATCAGAACAAATGTTCAAGAAAGAAGTGGATTTTGATGTACGATTACCGCTATGAGCCCCACCGGGTTATTTTCATGATCGACAACAAATCTTTCTATGCCTCCTGCGAGGCCCTGCGCCTGGGCCTGAACCCAATGGAAGTCGCTTTAGCCGTCGTGTCCCAGCAGGTGGGGACTGACTGGGGGTCAGGCTTGATTATGGCTGCCTCGCCTTTGGCCAAGAAAAAGTACGGCCTGAGCAATGTCATGCGGGCCAGAGACTTGCCGCCTAAAGACCAGGCCCCGGACCTGATGCTGGTTGAGCCGCATATGAATCTTTACATCAAGCGCAGCATGGAGGTTTTGCAGATTTTCCGCAAGTACGCGGCGGATGAGGATATCCATGTCTATTCGATTGATGAAAGCATGATCGATATGACTGAGTCCTGGCACCTGTTTGGGGATGATCCTTATCTGGTGGCCCGGAAGATTCAAAAAGATATTCACGACAGCCTGCGCCTGTACACGACTTGCGGGATTGGGGAGAACCCCGAATTCAAAAACATATCCAATGATATTCAGGTGAATAGCATTAAACACATTCTTGTCCTCTAGCTGAAGCTGGAGGATTTTTTTAGGCTTTTTCACGAGGAAATGCCTTGTGCGTTCGGTTGTATGCACCTCCACTAGGGGGAGCCCTAGCTTCTGATGCTTTTATCATACGCACAGTCAAAGAATTCGCCA
>SKER01001199.1_pt1 | contig 22423 bp, 23 predicted proteins | sample 4826961 | NCBI WGS metagenome assembly SKER01 (sample SAMN11008804, study PRJNA524170) | human gut metagenome | biome: Human fecal sample; material: Feces; isolation source: fecal sample from pouch patient p47 | host: Homo sapiens | place: Israel: Tel-Aviv | collected 2016-11-16 | reverse complement strand
CAGAGATTCAAACATCTCTGCTCCCTAGTTAATAATCCTTTAAACACTCATAGGGTTTTCAACCCTACAATTTTTGAAGCCAACTTTTAGTCGACCCTATCTAATTGCGGATTACCCTTTATTCTTCATCATCATCCACACGTTTAAAGATTTTTTTCTTTTGTTTAGCCGTATGCTGTTCCAATGTATTCCAATCCGTATCCAATTCTTCTTCGCTTTCAGAAGTATCATAGAAGTCTTTACTTCTTTCATTTGCACGAATTTCTCGAACTCTTAATTTTGATTTTAATTCACGAGCTCTCTTCTTTGATTTTCTAAGCATTCTTCCATACATACAGAATACAATAAATGAAATTAAGAATAGGCCTGCACATAAGGCGATTCCTGCTAAATAGCCTTGGAAATACACTTGTAATAGTCCTGTCACAACGCAACATGCCATACAAATAAACACTAAGAACATTGTTGAGCGACATGAACTTGAATATTTCTTAAAGAAACGGAATTTCTCTGAATCATTATCAATTTCTTTACGATATTCTCCATCTTCTTCTTCGTTTCTAAAAGTAAACCAACCCGCATCACTTTTCTTTTTACCATCTGATTTAGAAACCAATTTCCAACCATCCGCTTCCCACTGACGCCATTGATCTGCATCTGGCTCATCCACAAAATAGTTCATTGAATAATAATACGTTTTTGGTTGACCTTTTCTAAAATAATATTTCTTTCCTTCATGACGAACAAAGTGATATCCTTCATTTGATTTTCTTTGAAGATATTCTTCTATTTTTGGATATTCCGCATATAAGAAGCTTTTTCTTTCTTCATAAAGATTTTCATCTTCCTCTTCCTCATCATACTCATCATCATAAATATCTTCTTCACTCAAAACTGGAGTTGATTCTTCTTCAACAAGTTCAGATGTTTTTTCTTCTTCAACTGGATTTACATTAAAAGCCTTTAATTCATTTTCAATCGATTCCGTGGTAAAATTCTCATCTGCATCAATGGTTTCAACAACCACTTTTTTTGCTTCTTCAACCTCCACTTTTTCAGCACGCTCACCCATCACAGGTTCTACTGTATGCTTTTCAATAGGTGCCTCTACTTCTTCAATGGAAGTATTTGGTGTGATATCAACAGATTCACTCACCTCATCATCAAATATATTTTCATTGATTTTCACATGTGTTTTTGCACTTCTTTTTCCAAATAATGTCTTCTTTTCTGGCTCTTCATCAATATGGAAAATATTTTCTGCATTAAAACCTTTCAATTCAGGTTCATGTATATCTAAAGATTTAATACGATCCGTTCTTTTTAACTGTCTAAGTTCTTCTAAAGCACTGGGATTCTTTTCATTTTCATTTGCCATAAATATCCCTCCAACTCTACTATTGTACTAATTTAATGTATATCCGTCAAACTCTGTTGTGTATTTACCATTCTTAAAAATAAAGATTTTTTCACCATTTTTTAATGTCGCCTCAATCGATAAATCACTTGTTCCTACCATAAAATCAACATGCGCAAAAGATTGATTCATACCATGTTCCAACAATTCTTCTTCACTCATATTTAAACCATTTTCAATACATTCATTGTAGCTAGCACCCAAGGCAAAATGACAAGAAGCATTTTCATCAATCAATGTTTCATAGAACAAAGTATCCATTGCACTGATTGGGGATCCATAAGGAACCAAGGCAATCTCACCAAGATATTTAGATCCCTCATCCGTTTCTAGAATACTTGTCAAAACTTCTTTTCCTTCTTTAGCGTCATAATCAACAACTTGACCATCCTTAAATTCAAACCAGAAATCTTTTACAACAGCCCCATTATAAGCTAGTGGTAAAGCACTATATAATTTACCATTTACACCCGTCTTTTTTGGTGCCGAGAAAATTTCTTCTGTAGGAATATTTGGGAAATAGTAATTGCCATTATCCAAGAATGAACCTCCACCCGCAAATACATAGCCTTCTGGAAGTTCTACGACTAGATCTGTTCCTAAAGAATTTGTATAATGAACACTTTCAATATCCAAGTGATTCAAAATATGAACTCGCTTATCAAAAGAAGCACGATGCTCATTCCAGTTTTCATTGGCATCCTTTTCGTCTACACGACTCATTTTTAATACGGCATTCCATAAATCAGATAATGCATCTTCTGATTCTGGATACACCTTTTTGGCCCAAGCCATCGTTGGAACACTAGCCACACACCAAGCTGCATGCATATAATCTAATTTATCACGATATGGTTGTGTCATACCTCTTAATGTCTTACTAAAATTTGACATAAGTTTAGGATCTACACCCTTCATTCCATCTGGATCTTCTCCAACTAAACTCAAATAACAAGCCCCTTTTTCAGCTGTTTCATTATGAAATAAAGCTTCATAATCATAAGGCATACGATTGCCTGATAAATAACGCATACGATTGATTTCATCATCACTGTAACGTACAATGACATCTTTTGCGCCTACTTCAAAACATGATTTCACAATCAAACGAACAAATTCATTCATTTCTACATTGGCACGTACAACTACTATTTGGCCTTTTTGAACATTCAAACCTGAACGAACAATTAAGTCTGCATATTTTTCTTTTAAATTCATTTTATTTTCCTCGATTCTTGCACCTATTATACCAAAAGAAAGAGCACCTTTCGATGCTCTTATTTACTAAATTGTTCTTTTTTTATCTGATCAAAAAATGCTTTGGGATTTTCACACATCGAATGAGAGCCGCAATGTGAGCAGCTTCCACCACAACTGGATTTTCCACTCTTTTTATCTTTATAAATGTTTCGACAAGCTAAACCTGCACATCCACATACAACCAATAATACTAGAAATGTTGATAGATTCATGAAATCCCTCCTTTTACATTATTTTACCGCAAATTCGACTTCGGCAGTATCACTTTCTTTTGATGGACGAACCAATAGATAGATCAAACCAATCAATAAGATCAATCCTACAATAGCACCAAAACCAAATGATCCACCATTGACTAAGCTTCCTAATTGATAAACAATCAATGAACATACATAGGCAAATCCACATTGATATCCAATGGCAATCCAGAACCATTTTGTGTTGTTCATTTCACGTTTGATAGCTCCCATTGCTGCAAAACATGGAGCACACAATAAGTTAAATACCATAAATGAATAAGCAGCTAAAGGTGTAAAGCTTGCGGATAATTGTCCCCAGAATTCATTTCCTTCTTCAGCAACTTCGGCAAAACCATACAATTGTCCAAATGTTGCGACAACATTTTCCTTCGCAATTAAACCAGTTACACTGGCAACCGCAGCTTTCCAATCGCCCCAACCAAGTGGTGAGAAGATCCATGCGAATGTTTGTCCAATTGAAGATAGAATTGAATGATCAATATCATCAACCATGCCAAAGGCACCTTTTTCCCATCCAAATCCTTGTAAGAACCATAATACGATTGTCGATAATAAGATAATTGTTCCAGCCTTTTTAATAAAGCTTGAACCACGCTCCCACATACTTCTCAATACATTAATTGCACGAGGCATGTGGTATGCTGGCATTTCCATAACGAATGGTGCAGGATCTCCGGCAAATAATTTTGTCTTCTTTAACATAATACCAGACACAATAACAGCAGCCATACCTACAAAGTATGCACTTGGAGCTACCCAGCTAGCACCATGGAAAATAGCACCGGCAATCAAACCAATGATTGGCATTTTAGCACCACAAGGAATAAATGTTGTTGTCATGATTGTCATCTTACGATCACGATCACTTTCAATGGTACGACTTGCCATAACGGCAGGCACACCACAACCTGTACCAATCAACATAGGAATAAATGATTTTCCAGATAAACCAAACTTACGGAAAATACGGTCCATGATAAAGGCAACACGTGCCATATATCCACAATCTTCTAAGATAGCTAAGAAGAAGAATAAGACTAACATCTGTGGTACAAAGCCAATGACAGCTCCTACACCACCAATAATACCATCCACAATCAATCCATGTAACCAATCTGCACATTGAATCGCATCTAAGAAACTATCCACTGCTGGTGGAATAATTTCACCAAACAATACATCATTTGTCCAATCTGTTACAATTGTTCCTACAGTTGTTACTGAAATATAATATACAAACCACATTACAAGGGCAAAGATTGGAAGTGCTAATACACGGTTTGTGACAATACGATCAATCTTATCTGAAGTTGTTAATACTTCTTTGGATCCTTTTTTGTAGCAATTCTTAATTACACTTGTAATATATGTATAACGAGCATCCGTAATAATTGATTCACTATCATCATCCATTGACTTTTCGCAAGCTTCAATCACACTAGCATCTGCCTTTGACTTGATAGCTGCTTCAATTTTATCATCTCTTTCAAATAATTTAACGGCATAGAAGAAACGACGATCTGCTTCAATGCTTGAAGGTAAACTTGTTTCAATTGTATTCAAGGAATTTAATACTTTACCTGCATAAATGTTTTTAGCGCTAAACTTTGTACCTGCTGCCTTTTTTACTTCAACCATTAACTCTTTGATTCCTGTATTTTTCAATGCGGAAATTGGTAATACAGGACAACCTAATTCTCCGGATAATTTTTTATAGTCAATTGTATCTTTTCTTTTTTCAATGACATCTAACATATTGATTGCGACAACAGTTGGAATACCCAACTCTAAGATTTGTGTTGTCAAAAATAAGTTTCTTTCTAAGTTAGAACCATCAATGATGTTTAAAACAACATCAACATTTCCATTTAATAAAAATTCACGAGATACAACTTCTTCCAAAGTGTATGGTGATAATGAATAAATACCTGGTAAATCCGTAATTTTAATATCTTTATCTTCCTTATACTTTCCTTCTTTTTTCTCAACTGTAACCCCTGGCCAGTTACCTACATATTGTGTAGCACCAGTTAAGCCATTGAATAATGTGGTTTTACCACAGTTCGGATTACCTGCTAATGCGACTTGTATTGACATAATTCCCTCCTATTTTTAAACTTTACTCTACTTCAATCATTTCTGCGTCTGCTTTACGAAGCGACAATTGATATCCACGAACCGTTAATTCAATAGGATCTCCTAATGGTGCTACCTTTTGAACCGTAACACTTACACCTTTAGTAATTCCCATATCCATAATTCTTCGTTTTGTTGCTCCTTGACCAGACAATTTTTTTACAGTAACTGTTTGACCAATTGAAACTTTGTTTAAAGTCATAATTACTCCTTTCTACACCATGATCTTTCTTGCGAGTTCTTCACTAATGGCTATTCGAACTTCTTTGACATTCACAATTACATTTCCATTGGTTTTACTCACAACCACAATCACAGTCCCAGGCACAAAGCCCAAGTTTTCTAAGTGTCGTTGTTGTTCTTTAGAACCACCAATTTTTTTAATTGTATTGACCGAATTTAAATCTGCAAAAGATAATGGCATATCGAATCCTCCCAGTTAGATATTTCTAACACAGTTAGTTTACTCTCACTTAGAGCCGATGTCAATAAAAAGTTACACAAGATTAACTCGGTTTGACTATTCTAACTATTTGGTGTATTTTTTCATTGGAGGATTGAATATATGAACTTACCAACAATTATTATATGTTTCATTTTAGTAATTATTATCTGTATTGGAATTCGTTCCACGATAAAAAGAGCCACATCAGGTTGTTGTGGATCAAGTGAAACTGTTAAGAAAATAAGGATAAAAGATAAAAACAAAGAGCATTACCCTTACAAAGTAGTTTTAAAAGTATATGATATTCATTGTCAAAACTGTGTTCGTACCATTGAAAATGCATTTAATAGCCAAGAAGGCTTTTATGCCAAAGTAAACACAGAAGATAATACAGTGACTATATTATCTAAACAACAACATCCAACAGATGAACTCATCAACACTTTATCGAATGTTGGATATACTTCTAAGGCATTATAAAAAAAAAACTGGATCAAAAAATCCAGTTTTTTTATAAGTAATTACGTGTACTCGATGCTGCAATCGCAAATGTACTTCCGTTATGTAATAAGCTTGTAGTGTTTGGACTCATCAAACCTAAAGCACCTAATCCAATTAAACTTGAATTAAACGCAACAATGAAACGGTAATTCGCATGAATTCGTTCAAATAAATCCACGGCTAGTTTACGAAGAATTACAAGTTCATTTAAATTACTTGATACAAGTGTTACGTCTGCAAGTTCTCGAGCTAAATCGGAGCTATCCTGCATAGAAATAGAAACATCTGCCGTTGATAAAGCTGGCGTATCATTGATACCATCTCCAACCATAATTACAGTATGTCCGTGATCTTTCAACATTTGAATATAAGCTGCCTTATCTTCTGGTAAAACGGATGCACGATAATCATCTAAATCCAATTCATGAGCCACTGTCTTTGCAGCACTATCACAATCCCCTGTCAACATGACAACTTTCGTAATTCCTAATGTTTTTAAATTACGAATAACTTGTTTTGCCTCATCCTTAATAGGATCATAGATACTGATAATTCCACATACTTGATTGTTAATCGCAAGATAAATCATAGATCCGGCTCCTTCACTTTCTAAAGAACCAATCGTTTCGTTTAATTCTTCTGTTTTTGGAATACCTTCATCTTCAAATATAAAATGATCGCTACCAATAATGGCACGCTTACCATAAAGACTTGTCGCAATACCATGTGCAATGATATATTCAACCTTGGCATGCTCTTCTTCATGAATCAAGCCTTCTTTTTTTGCCTGGTTTACAATCGCATTGGCTACACTATGAGGGAAATGTTCCTCAAGACAAGCTGCAATCCTTAATACTTCATCACGCGTATACCCATTTAAAGGAACGACTTTCTTTACGGTTGGATTTGCGTTTGTCAAAGTACCCGTCTTATCAAAGACAATCACATCCGCATCTTTGATTGCCTCTAAATACTTACCACCTTTTACTAAAACATTTCGTTTACTTGCTTCAAGCATTGCACTAATAACCGCAATGGAAGTCGATAATCGAATGGCGCAAGAATAGTCCACCATCAATACTGAGGTTGCACGTGTTACATTTCTTGTCAAGGCTAAAACGCCAAAAAAACCAAGAAAACTAAATGGAACAATAGAATCTGCCAAATGCTCAGCCTTAGCTTGAATACTTGCCTTTAATGATTCATTTGTATCAATCATCTTAACAATATTACTAATACGACTTTCATCTTGTAAATTACGAACACGAATAAACAGTTTTCCTTCTTCAACTAAAGTACCTGCAAATACAGTGTCATTTTTCTTTACATGTTTAGAAAGAGGTTCACCCGTAAAGCTAGATTCATTGATCATTGCTTCTCCATCCACGACTTCTCCATCGATTGGAATCATAGAACCCATTTGTGAGATGACTACATCCCCTTTTTGAAGCTTAGACATGGCAATTTCTTGTTCAACACCATCTTCTAAAATCCACACTTTATCAAATTGAATCGATAAACTGTTGGATAATTCCAATTTTGTTTTCTTACGCGTATAATCCTCTAACAAGTCCGAAATATTTAGTAACATCATAATATTTCCAGCAATCGTATAATTCTTTTGAATTAAACTTACACCAATGCTCGTCGCATCCAATAAAGGAACATTGATTTTACATTGGAAAAGTGAAGCTAATCCTTCTTTAATAAAATGAATCGACTTATAAATCGTAATCGCATTGCCAAGTCCCATTGGTAAAAACCATTTAATGAAATAACGTTTACCAATAATCTTAAAGAACCGATTCATATATTCTCGATTCATCGCAATAGCTTCTGGTGATTGTGAATGAACTACAATCGAAGAAGTATCCGCATTTTGAAGATATTGGATATCTAAATCCTTTAGTTTATTCAGTAACAAGCCTTTTTGTGCTTTGTCATACAACATCAAAACACTACCCGTAACATTGTTGACCTCCACACTCTCAATCATGGGCCATGCATAAAGATCCTTTTTTAAAACTTCGCACTGAACACCAGAAAACTTATTCTTACCATAGCGAATTCGCATTCGACCCGGAATGTCATGGGCAATAGTAAAACTACTCATTTTATTCGCCTTCGTTTTGAACTTTGGCTTCTTCTAATAAATCCTTTGCATCTTCCTTAATTGTCTCATACTTATAAGTTGTATCCGATTTAAGTTTCATTCCACCAGCTAAACCTTTAACGGCTAAATCATGGGCTGTGTTGCTTTTTAGAAATTTAGACCCTGCCAATGCAGTAGCTGCTCCTCCAATAAATGTCCACATTGTTTTGTTTTTCCATCCGTCTTTCATAAAATATATCCTCCTTAGAACTATGAATGTAAGTTAGAATTAGTTGATTCTAACTTACAGTTAGTATAGTCTTACTTTTTTTATTTGTAAACAAAAAAAAGGACATTTTAAAAATGTCCTCATCTTATGAAATCAAATTATTAAACAAGTGAAAAGAGCGATTCCATAATTGCATTTAGTGCTAGTTAGTTTCTTCTAACTACTTAAGTTATACCCTATTCATGATGATTTGTCAACAATAAAAGAACAACAGTTTCGATTATTTATGGATCCACTTGAAATCATAAAACGAGACAAGAAGAAAATGAAATCTGAATAGAAGAAATAGGACAAGCAGCTTGAACTTGTAGAAAAACAATTAGCGAAAATAAAAGCTGTACTACGAAAAATTGATGACGCTTTGCGCTTCTATTACAATGAAGCAACCGATGAAATCAAAGAACAATTGAAAGATCCACTACCCCCAAAGCAGGAGCCATATTTTCTGGTATTGGTAAAAACCATGTTGGTATAGTATTAAAAGTAGATGGTTACAACATCACAATTCAAGATGACAATTATGATGGTATTACCAATACGTTTGAAGATGCAAAAAAAGACTGGCAAACCAACACTTATACGCTTGATTACTACAGATTAAGAATGGGAGGTATTATATTCGCCAATCCAAAGTAAAAGTGGAGAAACCATCATCTCCACTTGTTTGTATTTTGATGTTGTTCAACAACTTTCTTTACGTCTTCTTCTGTATGATGCAATTTACTTTCACGAACACGTGTTCCAGAAGTACCACAATTACCATTACCATCAAAAATAATGGTACAAAATCCACCAGTATTCCGTACAACCTTAGCTTTTCTTACAAAGACAGAAGTAGCAATAAAGTAAATAATATCTCCTTCATTGAATCGTTTCAAATTATTATCTCCAATAGAATAAATTCTTTTTGATTGTTTTACCCAATCAGGTTGATAATGTCTCGCATAAAGATATAACTTGGGAACAGCGTAAGTTGGGAGATTGCTTTACAGAGCGAGTTGAAAGTATGCCGGATGGCGAATTGCTTTCGGTAACTATCAACGATGGTATCAAGAAATTTTCTGAACTTCGTCGGCACGATAATTCAAATGATGATAAATCAAAATACAAGAAAGTATGTGTTGGGGATATTGCTTACAACTCGATGAGAATGTGGCAAGGTGCAAGTGGTTATTCACCATACGAAGGCATTGTAAGCCCTGCATATACGGTACTTTCGCCAAATTCGGGTATCAATTCAAAGTGCATAGCTTATCAATTTAAGTTGCCGGAAATTATACACATCTTTCAAGTTAATTCACAAGGAATAACATCTGATAACTGGAATTTGAAATTCCCTGCTTTGAGTCAGATAGAAATATTCGTTTCAAAAGACGAGCAAGAACAAGCCAAAATAGCAGAGTATTTTGAAAACCTCGGCAACCTTATCACCCTTCATCAGCGTGAGTGGAAAGGAAAACGACTATGGATAATAATCAATTGTTTGTTGAATACTATAAAGAATGGGTAAGTATTTATAAAGAAGGCGCTATACGCCCAATTACATTGTCAAAATATAAAATGGCAATTTCTTGGTTAGAAAAATTGGTGCCTAATTTAAAATTATGCGATTTAGATAGAATTTCGTATCAAAAATTAATTAATGATTATGCTAAATATCATGAAAGACAGACTACAATGGACTTTCATCATCAGATAAAAGGATCTATTTTAGATGCTGTTGATGAAGGACTGATTTCTAAAGATCCGACTCGAAAGGCAATTATCAAAGGAAAAACGCCTAGTGAAAAAAAACCGAAATATTTAAATCAATTTGAACTTCATAATTTGTTGACATCCTTGAATTTAAAAGACTCAATTAATTGGGATTGGTTTATTCTTTTGGTTGCAAAAACCGGCATGAGATTTTCAGAAGCTTTAGCATTGACTCCGGAAGATTTTGATTTTTCAAAGCAAGTAGTATCGATAAATAAAACATGGGATTACAAAGGACAAGGAGGATTTCTCCCAACAAAAAATAAATCATCTGTTAGAAAAGTTCAATTGGATTGGAAAACTGTTATGCAATTTTCACAATTAGTAAAAGATTTACCTAGCGATGAACCTATTTTTGTTAAAAGCAACGACAAAATATATAATTCAACCGTTAATGGAGTTTTATTTAGACTTTGTAAAAAAGCTGATATTCCAACAATATCTATACATGGACTAAGACATACACATGCTTCACTTTTATTATATGCTGGTGTTTCAATAGCTAGTGTTGCAAGAAGGTTGGGTCATGCAAGTATGACTACTACTCAAAAAACGTATTTACATATTATCCAAGAATTAGAAAATCAAGATGTAGATATAGTTATGCGTTCTCTAGCAAATTTAAGTTGATAATTTATATTTAGAACTCACGCTGATGAAGAGTGATAAGGTTGTCGAGTTCACTAAAATAGGCTCCAATTTTCTGCTGCTCATCAAACGTTGGTATAGCTGTTTCAACATTATTTATTATTACTTTTGAAAGGCTTGGAACTCCTGTAGACTCATCTTTTTTCTTCCAATCAACATTTTGAAAAATACAATTAATAAAATCTAAATTGTTATGCTCTTTTGGAATACAGTAAAATAGCGTATCTACGGTCCAAAACGGAGCTCTTAAAATATATGGTTTATCAATTGTACCTTTTCTTCCAATTCCAATCGCATCCTTATCATATGAAAGAGCTTTATTTACACTAAGCATGTATCCCCCAGTTCCATACACGGGGATATTGCCTTCTCCAAGATATTTATAGTCCATTCCACTACCAATATCTATTACATCACTAAACTTACGCTGTTCCCAAGCAAAAAGGGAGAGTTGTCAATGTAGCTCTCCCTCAATGAATTATTCAACATCAAATCCACCTTGTAATATAAATTCTTTTAAATATTTATTTATTCTAATATTAACTTTTGGCGGAAGTAATTTTATCCCTTCTTTTTTTTCAAAAAATAGCTTTGCTTTTGTTTTATCAACTGTTTCAACTACCTTATCAAATCTTCCAAATTCATTTAAATTTGATTCATTCAACTTTAAAGCAACAGCTTCTCTAAGCAATGTTTCATTTAATCCTAAAGCCATAGATAACTTGTGTATTTGATCATTTTTTGCATTAGATATATATTCTGTAATGCAATCTCTAAATGATTTTTCATTTACATTTAATTTAAAATCACCTGAATCAATATCATGTAAAATTAAATTTGCATATTTTTGTTCTTCCACTGATAATGTAGCAAAAGTTTTATGCAACTCATCTTTAATTTTAGCTACTTCTTCTTTAGAAACATCTGGTTGGGCAAGAGCCTTTAAGTATTTATTGAATTTAGAATTCATATAATCAGAATCAATTAATCCTGTATCAATTTCTGTAATATAAGTCTCTACATCAAACGGAATTGAATCTGATCCTCCAGAACCTCCACCTTGTAATTCTTTATATCTTTGCACTAGAATCAAATATGTTTTCTCATCAATTTCTCTTGTAATAACTTCTTTTTCCCTATTTTCTAAATCAAATTCATATTTTTCTTTATCCCAGGTCATTCTTTGAATTTTTGCAGCTTCAAGATACTTATTAAAAAGATTAAATAATTGTGCAAATTTGCACTTGTCTTCTTTTTGCTTTGGTAATTTTTCAAAATTCTGTATACCTGCAGATTCAAATAAATTACTTATTTGATCAAATATAGAATTCATATTTTTTAAATTACTATTTAATTTTTCAGCAAATAATCCGTACGGTTTATCTCCTGAATATAATTGAATGGCTTTTTTTATATTTTCTTCCATTGTATGAGGACGTCTATAATAACGAATTACACCAAATGGTTTATCAGGACCAAATAGTCGATTTGTTCTTGAAAAAGCTTGAATTATGTTTTCATATTCAATCATTTTGTCAATATACAAAGTATTAATCCATTTAGAATCAAATCCAGTAAGCATTTGATTTACTACAATTAAAATATCTATCTGTTTTTTTGGTTCCAATTCAATTCTTTCATATGGCTTCTTATGCGCAAGACGTGAAGCAATATCTTTCTTCATTTTAGGGAATGAAGCAATATTAAATTCTTGTTTGTAAAGATTATTATAATCTTTAATAATTTCAAGAACTCCTTCTTCTTTAACTTTATATCCTTCTCTATTGTCGATATGTTCATCAAAAAGGCACGTTACTTTTAATTTTGATGTTTTTGATTTAAATAATTTATAATAATTTATTGCTTCAGGAATGCTACTTGTAGCAAATATTGCATGAAATTTACTATTTTGACTAATAATGTCCCACCCATTTATGATATCTTCTACAACCGCATTCGTATGCTCATCTGTTTGATATTGAGCATTTGGAATATAATCTTCAATACCCAGTATTTTATTTCCAAAATCATCAATTTTAGTTATCATTGAAATTTTAGATTTATCCATATACTTTAAATATATTTTTTTCTTTTCAGGATCTGATAAAGCTTCATTTCTATTAATTGCCTTAGCTTTCACCAAAGCTACTGCCTCGCGCAACTCATTGTCCTTATATGTCATTACTTTATATGGATCAAATCCAAGAACATTTCCATCTCGAATTCCATCAGCAATACTATATCTATGTAATTCTTCACCAAATATATCAGAGGTTGTGTTCATTTTCTTTTGATTTTCATCTTGAATTGGCGTGCCTGTGAATCCAAAAAATAATGCATTGGGGAAAGTATCTTTAATTGTTATTAACATATCGCCAAAAGTAGATCTATGACATTCATCAATGATAAATACAATTCTTTTTGAAGTCATTTTATCCAAATCAGATTGCTTCAATCCATCATTTTCTTTTCCTATATTACTCATTTTTTGAATAGATGTAACTATTAAAGTATTGGCTGGATCCTCACTTTTGATTTTTGAAACTAACACATGTGTATCTTCAGTATCTTGTATATCATCAGCATTATCAGCAAAAGCACGATATTCTTTTAAAGATTGCGTTCCCAACTCAATTCTATCCATTAAGAAAATAACTTTATCTGCATCTTTTGATGATGCGATGAGTTGAGCAGACTTAAAGCTAGTCAATGTTTTACCAGAACCCGTTGTATGCCAGATATAGCCACCCAATTGATTCTTGTCTTGCCATTTGTTTTTTGCGACCTTATCAGAGATTTTACTTGCTGCGTAATATTGATAACTGCGCATGACTTTTAATATACCATCAGAATCATCAGCTACTGTATAAAAGCCAATCATCTCATGGGCCATTGGAATACTTAATAAAGAAGCACCGACTTTATCCCATTGATCAATTCTTTCATTATTAAAATCAGCCCAATGAAAATAATAACAAGGATTAAATTTTCCATCTGGTCCAGGATTAGCATAATAAGTTGTTTCATCTGGATTCATAGCCACAAAAATTTGTACTAATGAATATATTCCTGTAAAAACACCCTCATGAGCATATTTTTCAATCTGAATTTGAGCCTGTTTAACTGAAACTCCACTCTTTTTCAATTCTATATGAATAACAGGCATTCCATTAATCAGTAAAGTCAAATCTCCGCGCCGATCATTTGCTAATGAATTCTTTGCCTTGTATATAGGCTGTTGTGCAATCTGATATCTAGAAGATCCAGCAGCAATTTCATTTCGATCATATATTTTCAAACTAATCTCTTTTCCAAAATGCATCTTATCATCTTGATTATCACGTTTTATAGAAACAGTTTTTCCATTTATAAATCCATTTAATTTTAACGGGGTTCTCAATGTTTTAATTTGATCTATTATTTGATCCATTTCCGTTCTGGTTAATGGATAATCATTTAGTCGATCTATATCTCTATTATTTTCATATAAAATATCAGCCCAATTTTGAATTAACTCATCTTCAGTTGGATGCTTTAAAACTTTATTTTCCCATCCATATTTACATAATATTTTAATCAAGGCATCTTCAAAGTCTGATTCTTTATTAAATATCATTTGTATGTTCCTTTCTTATAAAAATCTTATAATTAAACGTAATTTACACCAAAAATACAAACGCTGATGAAGGGTGATGAGGTTATCAAGATTATCAAAATAACGACCTATCTTTATCTGTTCCTGAATACTTGGAGTAGGTAAAGAACACATACACAGCTTGTCATAATAAAAGTATAATCTAACTCCGCCTTCTTGATATTGTTCTATCAGTTTCTTAAAATTATTGCTTTTAAACCAATGCCATAAATATCTGTCATCTATATCTTCTGATGTTTTAAAAACTTCATAAAGTGAGGAAACTATTACATTTTCTGGGCCATCGTAATATCCAATTGATCCAACATTTATTCTTGCAGGATTATATGCAAATGAATTTTTTGAAACAATATAATACATTCTTTTATCAGCAGTTGCCATTGTTCCACCATTTTCAAACTGTTCATTTTGTGGAACAAATCCATTGTCATTTGTTACTGAATAACTCTCGTAAGGAAGATTATCCTTATTCTTTTCGCCTGATAAAAAAGTTATATCTGTAAACTTACGCTGTTCCCAAGAATAATCCTATTACAAGCATTCACGCACCATCATAAGAGTATATCCGAGTAAATTTTGGCCGTTCCATTTATCTTTATTCAGTCTATCAGGGTCTTTCATTGACAAACCGATGCCCCAAATACGGTCTTTTACGGCACACTCTGCCAAAACAGCATTTTCGGTTGCTTTGAGTTTTCCTTTTAGCTCCTCGTTTTGTGAGAACTTTGCCAAAAGCCCCTCATAAACTACAATTTGACGAATTCCGTTCCACATACTTTCATCGTAGTTTGATACCTGCCTGCCAAGTGATTTGATTTCGGCTACATCACTTTTTGATAAGATTTGGGCTGCTACAGCTTCATCTCCAAAGCAGATTGCTTTTCGGTACATCATAAATTGTTCCATCGAAGAAAACGCTACACCGTCCACCGTAAAAGGTGACGGATACCAATTACTCAAATAGCCATTATCTTCATCAGGGTTGTGAAAACAAATAATATTCATTACACTTCACCGACTTTTTGCACCGCTAAATCAAGTTCCAAGTCGTGCAAACCATAATATGCTTTTTTTATGAAATCAAGCGGTACTTTTTTCAGAACCTCGGAACTCGGAATATTATAATACCATTGATAGTAAGCGTAAAACTCGCCAATCCAATCCGGCATAAAGCCATCAAGAGCTTTGCCGGACTTCAAGGAATACTTTTCGGTTTCGGTAAAGTATTCCCACAATTCTTTGGCATCCATTGTGTTGACATAGGCTTTTGCCTCATCAATACTTTTTCTTGTTTTGCTTGCCATATAGGTCTTGATAAAATCCTCAGTGTCCTTATCGGGATAAGTTTGAGCAACAAAGTCAAATAGCTTACCCTGATTTTCTACCACATCATTCAAATAATCCTGTGAATAGGCTCTCATAATTATCACTCCTTAAACAGTGTACTGAACACCTTTGTTACACTGTTAGCATCAGAATCAACAAGTTCACGCATTTTCTGTCTTGCGGTAATGTCTCGATGATTGTACTTTTCATTAAACTCTGTGTACTCAACCGTTTGCAAGTGGTTTGCAACTTCGTGCAGTTTGGAATAAGCAAGTTCGGACTTTATACAATACTGAATACCTAAGCCACCAAGAGACAGTAATTCCTCAAGAATATCCATATCGATATTGTCTCTTACAAATTCCTTTGCGATATAGAAATATGAGGCGTTTGCCCTCCAACCTTTGATAACATCGTACTTGTCGGTATCTACACCGTATTTTGCAATAAATTTCTTTGCAAGCATACGGTAACGCTTTGAGTCAGCTGCATCTCTGTGCTTCATCAGTTCTGCAAGCCACGCAAGAACGCCTTTTTCTTGAAAATCTAAAATTTCAAGCCCTTCTGTATCAAGTTCATATTGATGAACATAGCCGTTTGTTTCATTCGGTCTGCAAACTGCCCATTCTTTTGCAAGGTCTATGCTTTCGGTAAGATAAAAGCCTCGTCCGTAGTCGTGTTTTTTCTCACCTTTGCCGAATGTAGGCACTACAATTTTGTCCGGAGTACCGTGATATAAAGTTATTTTATTCATTTTCTCTTTACCTCCTAAACAAACATCTTTTCAAGCATAGATTTCTTGATATTTTGAAGCTTTTCTAACTCACGCTGATGAAGGGTGATAAGGTTGTCGAGGTTGCGAAAGTAAGCACCAATTTTCTGTTGTTCGCTGTATTTTGGGTAATATGTTTCAAATCCCATTACGTCAGAAACTGATAAATTAGTTTGCTTTGCTCCATCGTCAAATGCTAAGAAATACGGATGCCTATTCATTAAAATATAAAGGAAATACGGGTATGTTTCATTTAAGGGAGTTATTCCCGCGATTCTCTGATTTAGCGTGTATTTATCGCTTTTTTCGATTAAATATGTTCTCGCAATAGCACGACCATTTGGAACATCGCTCAGCACAAAAGCAATCTCATTTTCAAATAATGCTTCATTTTGCATATTGGAAAATTTCTTTACTTCACCATCTGTAGAAACGAATTTTGAATTAACTACTACATATTTTCCGTTCTCATCAATACAGTTTTCATGAGCCTTTCCGTTACGGTATTGAGCTACATCTCCCAACTTACGCTGTTCCCAAGGGTCAATAAATCCCTTAAATCGAATACTAGGAGTTTTATTGTTTTCCATATTACTTTCCTCCTAATAATGTTTTGAATTCTTCTAATCCTAACATATCAAAATCATTTCCTTCTAAGTCATCAAGCATTAAAGTCAAGGATTTCTCTGTTTTTGATATCTCTTGTTCTAAATCTGAATAAGTAGTTTCGTACTTTTTTGATAACTCATCAATTTTAGACTCAAAATCGCTTAATAATTTAATTGGCAAATCATTAAAACTATTCATCAATGGTTCAAACCATTTTAGTTTTAATACATTAACAATTTTCTCATGAGATAAATTTTCTATAATATCTTTTGTTTTTTTATGCAATGTGTAAGCTTTTTCTTTTACTTCTTTTTTTAATTTTTTTTCTTCCTCGATTAATTTATTCACCGAAACAACAATATCTTCATAACTTCTTTCCGTAAATACAACTTTTGATTTTATACTATCTATATATTTACTTACCACTGTTTTTCCATATGTGCCATTTTTACATGAATCCATTACATTCCAATCAATTTCACTATGATTTGCTATAAAATCTCTCTTATCACTAGTTTTAGAGATTTCAAGATAACTTTGTAATATTTTAATTTCTGGAGTCTTTATATCGTTTAAAATTTCTTTATAAACAACGCCAACTTCTTTCGCAACAAAAGCTGTATTATCATCATTTAATAATCTTTGCTTGTCATCATCTGAAAGGGAATCCATAAAATCACCATATTCTGCATTTATTTCTGATAATCTACTTTCTTTTTTTCTTAACTCTTGCACTTCATCTTTCAAATAACAATCTTGAACTAAACTAAATGGTAGAATATGCCCAATCCAACCTTCTTGTACTTCAACTTCTTTATTATCCTTCTTCTTAATAACCATGTTAGGATCAACAACTTTAGTAGCATCAAATCCTTCAGTTTGAATGATTTCAACATCTCCCGAAATAGTATTCCATTCATCATTTAAATATTGATATGCTTCATATTGATTTATTAAAGGGATATTTTTTAGCCTGTTGAAAATTTCACTACTGATAATTTCTTCAGTTTTCGCAACATTTAAAGTTTCAACACCATCAATTAATATGGACTTTAAATAATCCTCAAAACCGTTAAATGCATTTTTGTATTCATTCAGGAAATGTTGAACATCTTGATTATTTTTGATGATATTTTTAACGTTGTCTGATTTTAATGTGCTATATGGCTCATTATTAGATTGGAATAGTTCATCTTTTAATGATGGAAAAGCGTTCCAAAAATCTTCATAGTCTTTAATTTCAGAATTAGGAATTCCACCAAACATTGATGCATAAATATCATAAGATTCCGTCTTTTCTGAAGAATCAACATATCTAGGAATATTTAAGTTATAGTCATTGGAACGAATTTCATCACGACTTACAACTTTGCAATAATTATCAATATCTTTTCTGTTCTTAATCGCATCTGTAATTTTACGTATATCACATGCTCTTAGTTTATTGTTTTTTCCTTCTTTAATAAATCCTTTAGAAGCATCAACAATTAACGTATCCGTGTTATTTCTCTTTTGCTTTAAAACCATAATAATCGTTGGAATACCTGTTCCAAAGAATATGTTGGCGGGTAAGCCAATAATCGTATCAATCTTATTTTTTTCGATTAAATTTTTACGAATTGTGCCTTCTTCACCTCCACGAAATAAAACACCATGAGGTAAAACGATTGTCATAATTCCATCTGGTTTAATGTGATATAAGTCATGTAATAAGAAAGCATAATCTGCTTTCCCTTTAGGTGCTGTACCATAGTCAGCATATCTAGGATCATTACCTTTGTCTGTTGGATCCCATTTTTGAGAATATGGTGGGTTAGATGTTACAGCATCAACATATAAAGGTTCATATGTACCAATTGGATCAGAATCTTCAAAATCAGGCCAGTCCTCTTCCAACGTATCACCATTACGAACCTTAATATTATCAGGTAAAATTCCACGCATAACTAAATTCATACGTGTTAAGTTATATGTATTTTTCTTTAATTCTTGAGCATAATATTTAATATTATCTTTACTATCCATATGTTTTGAAACACTCTTACCAATATTGATTAATAAAGAACCAGATCCTGAACATGGATCATAAATTTTTATTTCCGTTCTATCTTTCAAATGCTCTGCAATTATCTCAGACATCAATAAAGACACTTCATGAGGAGTATAAAATTCTCCAGCTTTTTTTCCTGCATTTGCTGCAAAATTAGATATTAAATATTCATAGATAAATCCTAAAACATCATAATCTTGTTTATCATCCATAGGAATATCTTTGATTAAATACAATAAATCTCGAACAGCTTTGCTTTGTTCTTTAGCAGTAGAACCTAAGTTGCTTAGTCCAGTTTCTAATGTTTGGAATATTCCTTCAAATACACGTTTATAATTCGTACCAATTAAACGACTGAATGCAGATAAGGCATCACGTACATTTGCAATATCAAAATCATGTCCTTCACTAATCCATGTTGAAAATAAGTTTTCATAAGAAATAAAATATCCTAACCCACTTTGCACAAATTCAACAATTTCTGCATCTTCTTCATTAACTGACTTTATATCTTCTTCGGCAAAGTCATTCTTTAATAAAAAGTCTTCTTCTCTATCTGACAAAAATTTATAAAAGATAAAGCCTAGAATATAATCTTTATATTCACTAGCTTCAATCTTGGATCTCATTTTATTAGCTGATTCCCATATTTTTTTGGCTAATTGTTGTTTATTCATATAGCATATCTCCTTATTTTTTTGAAAGTATTATTATTTGAAATTAATCAATTCAAATTAGTGACTTTCCAAATTGCTCAATTGTATCTTCAGATCCTCTATCTGATACATTTTTTCCCATTGCATTTTCAATTAGATTCAATAATTTTTTTGCTCTGTCAATAAAGTAGTTATCAAAATCGTCATGCTTTAAATATTCAAAATTAATCATATGTGATTCAATTCTATCTTTTAATTCATTTTCCGTTAATCCATCAACTTTATTTAATATAGTTTGCGTATATTTACTTGGAGAATCTCCTCCAATTGATCTATTTGTCGGTGGTAAAATAGGAGTTTTATTTACAATAGAATTATATTTTTGACGCTTAATTCCAACTTTTTGACAATATGCTTCTGGAAAAATATGATGAATATCAGGTGAAAGAATGACACTGTTTACCAAATTCATTTTCGAATTATCCATGAAATCTCTGCAATCCGCTTTGTATAATAGAGCCATAATTCCTTTATAAGCTGCACTCAAACGGGTTTGTAATGTCAATAAACGTGTTGCTGAAAAGAAGGAACTATTAACTGTTCTCATTTGACTAGGATGTTTGTACACTTCATCTACGATATCTTCGATATCATTTGCATACCTAGTTTCATTTGCACCTCCATACATTTCTCCAAGAATACCACACCAATACCATCGTTCTAAAATCTTTTTGGTATTGGGTTCATTACACGTTTTCTTTCCTAAATAAGCGCAAGTTGCAGAAAGTGGAATTAATTGGGTTGTATAAGGTAAATCTCTTTGTCTAAATACATATTCATTTTGAAGTAAAAATTCTCTTGCTATTTTATATCCATCAAGCACTGCATCTCTATTTTCTAAATAAGATTCATAAGGTAAATTTAAAACATCTTTTTTCTTACAAGAAATTGTTCCGCTTTTTCCATTTACTTTGTTTTTGTAAGAAGTATATAAAGTAACTGATGTCAAAAAATTAATTTCATCAATTCCATCTAATAAATCAGTTCTTAACGTTTCATTTTCAGCCCTGATTATTTTTTTACATTTTTCCCAATCTTTTCTTAAATCGAACTCATTAGTAGCATAAGTAGCTGTAACCAATTCAAATACGGTTAGTGGAACTCCACCTGTATTTACATTTTCAAAAACTTTACATACAGCTTCTCGTGGAGTGGATTTATCTAGTGTAATTACTGGCAATTTATACTGTAGAATGGTTTCTACAACTTCTTTTTGAAATCGATTTAACAAATCATTAGCATTCACGTCCTCTTTATAATACATCATGTATCCAAAATTCCACTGCATTAATTGTGTATTATCATAGATGATATTTATTGGAAACATCTTTAATTGATATTCAAATTCTCTAGTGGACAGATCCATAATAATATCGCGATCAAAATTAGTCTTGATTTTTCTATCTTGGGGAACGCTAATAACAGCATCTAGACGATCCTCATTATCATCTAAACATTTATTCATATCCAAATAATAAAATCTTTTTATAGACTTACCTTTATCTGTTTTTGTAGCAACAACCTGATTGCTATATGTTGACTGATAAATTGATGTTAATCTTTGTTGTCCATCTAATACTAAATATTCTGGAGTAGCATTTTTATTTTCAACTCCAGTAATAGTACGATATTTGAATTTAATATCAGGATTTCCATATTGTAATTGCATAACAGCTCCCATAGGATACCCCTGAGATAAACTTGCAATAATTCCTCGAATTCGATTATCATCCCAAGTCCAATCTCTTTGAAATTCAGGTAATTGTATTTTCCCTTCTTGGACATCGTATAGTATCTGTCTTAAATCCGTGTCATTTGACCTTGGTAAAACTATCATTATTGCTTCCTCACTATCTCTACAATATCATCAAATGTACAATTTAATGTTTTACACATTTTAATTAAAGAATCCATTGAAACAGTTTGATTCTTTGAAAGTTTTGCTAATGTTCCAGGAGTAAGTCCTGCTATTTTTGCAAATTCAGTTTTCTTCATACCTTTATCAATTAATAATTTAAACAATCGATTATAACTAATTTCCATATGATTAGACCTCTTTCTTTATTTTAATTATAGAGGAAATAGATATAAACATAAATATAAATATCACATTTTAGTGATATTTTTTTATTTTTCATTAATTTCATCTTAGTTATTGATGAACTAACCTTCACATATTCAATAATATTAATGCAAAGAAATCGAAGTCCTCCGTTCTTTTTTTTGTTGTTTTCGTCGGTTCGATTATGAGGGGATATCCCTTCAAAAGCTTAGCCAGGAGGAATAATAATGGCTAAACATTATAATCACCGTCGTGCGGAAAATGAGTACAAAAAATGGAAGAAGAAAGATGATCAATTCATGGTGAAAATAGAATCACAGAATACAATAAAGGATCAAATACTGTCAGCTGGTTCTACAATGATCATAAGGATGAAAAACGTCATGATGTCACAGATAATGTGATTGATTTTATAAACCGTCTTATTATA
>SKER01001197.1_pt1 | contig 22463 bp, 22 predicted proteins | sample 4826961 | NCBI WGS metagenome assembly SKER01 (sample SAMN11008804, study PRJNA524170) | human gut metagenome | biome: Human fecal sample; material: Feces; isolation source: fecal sample from pouch patient p47 | host: Homo sapiens | place: Israel: Tel-Aviv | collected 2016-11-16 | reverse complement strand
CAATGGCCTTAATAGCTAGCAAGCCTTGATGACTATAGTTGTAAAGGGTTTTGGTACTTGGAACGGTTTCACTTGGGTGTTCCTCTTTATAAGCATAAACGAAGCTGTCTACACTATGAACTCTGGGGGAGACCTTCATGGCTTCTTCAAAGGCCTTTAGAAAGTGCTCAGATACCTTTTCGAGTTTGAGGTAGTAAATTCCTTGTTGCCCTTCAACGTAACGCCTTTGAGCTAGGTCAGCGAAATAGTGGTCAAAGTAGATCTTTTTACCATTTACCTGCTTGACTTGTTTTGTCGTCCCACGCTTGATTTCACGTGAAATGGTGGAGCGACTTCTTTCCAAACGTCTAGCAATCTCAGCTGGTTTCAACCCTTCTGATAGAAAGGCCTCAATTTTTCCTCGTTCTACCTCTGAGAGGTGGCAATAGGGTTGTTTTGTGGTACAATTTGTGGTGGACATGCTTATCTCTTTCCTTATACTTTGTTTCGCAACTTTAGTATATCAGATAAGCTTGTCTTTTTTTGTTGCACCTCATTTTACAACGGGGCTTCACTTTCTTTCGCATAAATTGTGAAAGAAATTATATTATATTCACTTTTTGAGTAGATATTTCCTCATTTTAGGGTATAGTTGAGAGTATGGAAATTCTCGTTAATCACATAGTATTTAGGCGGACCTATCAAGGTTTGTTTTTATTGCTGATGATCATTATCCCGAACTTTGCTTTAAGTCTGATGGCCTCTTATAATAGCCAGATTGGATTGACTTTCGCTATCCTTGAAAGCTTGGGAATCATCGCTATCAATCTCATCATTTTTTACCTTACCTATCTCTGGGCAAAAAGTGAAGAATTGATGACTCGTTTTAGACTAGACCTCAAGGATGCTAAAGCAATTATCTGGGGCTTTCTCACTATCTTCTTGATGGGAGTCATTGGCAGTAATCTTATGCTACTAACCCATACTACCTACCACGGAGAACTTCTAAGAACCCTTACAACAACGCCTATCCTTCCAGTAGCCATTAGTATGATTACGACAGCCTTCCTCCAAGAAATCCTCTTTCGCAAGTGGATTTTCACCTGGTTAGCTCCCTATTCGAAAATAGCTGTGATAGTGAGCACCGGGCTCTTTTGTCTCTTTCATATGCCAACTAATCTTGCTATCTCACTCTTTATATTGGAATGGGATTAGCCCACTCTATGGTCTACGAAAAAGAGAGAACTTATCTGCAAGCATCACGCTTCATGTTTTATGGAGTCTTTACACTTTAGGTGCTACCATTCTAGTAATGGCTAATCCAATGTGACTGAGAATATTTTCTCAGTTTTTATTACTTTCAACATTTTAAGCATAAAAAAATCTGAAGTTTAACTTCAGATTTTTTTGTATTGATTAAAGGTAGAGTGATTTGAACAACCAGATAGCTACAATCGCCGCAACAGTTGGAGCTACAACTGGAACCCAAGCGTACCACCATTTAGAATCACCTTTGTGTTCGCCAAGAACCGATGTTGGTAATAGGTGGTGAAGAAGACGTGGCATCAAGTCACGGGCTGGGTTAAGAGCTGGACCTGTTGCACCACCAAATGAAATAACCAAGGCTGCAACCAAGAAACCAACACCGATGTGGGCAACTGAGAGTGCTCCGTTAGCCATTTGACCTGCGATAGCTTCTTTATCATAGCCAAGTTGTGTGGCTTGTGTAATCAACTTATGACCAAAGTAGTTGTTTGTCAAGGCAAGCGCACCGAAGAACAAGATAAATGAACCTGCGAACTCGTTCGCAAAACCATTAAGCCAAGCACGTTTGTGATTTTCCTCTGAGTTTGAATTATCATCAACAGCAGAGATTGTAGAGAAGGTACCGAGGATGTTGTTAGGATTTTCAGTTTTAAGATAATAAGGTTGGTGTACCCAAACCACGATAGCTTGTCCTAAGAAAGCACCGAGAAGTTGAGCAATCAAGTAACCTGGAACAGCTACCCAAGAGAAGATACCTGCAACCGCAAGACCAATTGTGAAGGCTGGGTTGATGTGGTTACCAGAAACATCACCAAACATAAGTGCTGGCATCATTACCGCAAAACCATACCCAAAACCAATAACAAGCCATCCAGACTTATTACCCTTAGTCCCTTTAAGCTCAACATTGGCAACCGAACCATTACCAAGTGCAACCATCAAAGCTGTCGCAATAAACTCAGTGAGGTACTTTATAATCCAATCATGACTGAGCGCTTCTTTTAGAAAATCATTCATTTGTCTCTTTATTTCCTTTCAATTTTACAATAATTTAGACATCTATCATTTTATCAAGTATAATGTCTGATGTAAAGATATTTCTAAAATGTTTACGTATTCTTTTTTGAGGTTTTAAAGTATGAAAATTAATCAGTTTAGTTACATCCCAGTAAGTCCTGAAATGGCTTGTCAGGAACTCCGTTCTTTGGGCTTTGAAGTCTCTCTAAATGCTAGCGCCAAGGATAATTTTGAAGCTTTTATTCGTAAGTCCTTCCTTTTCTTTGAAGACACCGACTCAGCTTTGAAAAATTGGATTGCTGATAGGGAGACTGACCTCCTAACCTTCTTCCAGTCAGATCGTCCTTTGACTCCTGAAGTCTTTGGATTGCTAGCCCTTCAACTGCTAGGATTTGTCCCTCATGTGGACTTTACCGACAGTGCTGCTTTCCTTGAGAAAATGGCCTTTCCAATCACTTTTGATGGTAGCCTTAATAACCTCCATCAGTTATTGGCGACACGCACAAAGTCCGGCAATACCTTAATTGATCAGTTGGTAGCCCAAGATTTAATCCCTGTAAGTAATGACTACGTCTTCTTTAATGGTAAGAGCTTGGCTACATTTGACACTAATCAGCTTCACCGTGAAGTGGTTTATGTGGAAACACCAGTAGATACCGACAAAGATGGGCAGCTAGACTTGGTCAAAGTAACTATTTTACGCCCTAATGTGGACTTCCCAGTTCCAGCCATGATGACCGCCAGTCCTTATCAACAAGGGACTAACGAGCCTGCCTCAGATAAGCTCACCCACAAGATGGAGGGAGACTTGCTCGTCAAACCGCCAGGTATGATTGCTCTTAGCCAACCTGAAATCAAGGTACCAGAGGCAGACCTTACGCCTGTTAATCCAGTCACAAAGGCTCAGGAGCGTTTTGCTCACACTGATACCTATACACTTAACGATTACATGTTAGCTCGTGGTGTGGCTTCTATATATGTATCTGGTGTCGGTACCTTCAGCTCAGAAGGCTTCATGACCTCTGGTGACTATCAACAGGTTCTGGCCTATAAAACTGTCATTGACTGGCTCAATGGTCGTGCACGCGCCTTTACTAGCCGTAACAGACAGCATACAATCACTGCTGATTGGGCTTCTGGTAAGGTGACTACTACAGGGCTTTCATACTTGGGTACCATGTCCAACGCCCTTGCTACAACTGGCGTTGACGGTTTGGAGATGGTTATTGCTGAAGCGGGGATTTCTTCTTGGTACGACTATTATCGTGAAAATGGACTTCTCGTTAGCCCTGGAGGCTACCCTGGTGAGGATCTCGATACCTTAACTGAATTCACCTATTCTCGTGCCCTATTAGCTGGAGAATACCTACGCCACCAAAAAGACTACGAGGCCTATCTCAAGGAGCTAAGCACAGCTATTGATCGTAAGCATGGGGACTATAACCAGTTCTGGCATGACCGCAACTATGTGCAATTCGTAGACCGTGTCAAAGCTACTGTAGTCTATACACATGGTAGCCAGGATTGGAATGTCAAGCCGATTAATGTCTACCGCATGTTTAACGCCTTGCCAGATACCATTGACAAACACCTCTTCTTCCACAATGGTGCCCACGTTTACATGAACGCTTGGCAGTCCATCGACTTCCGCGAAAGTATGAATGCCTTGATTTGTCAGAAACTCCTTGGTTTGGAGAACGGCTACACACTGCCTACTGTTGTCTGGCAAAACAACCAGTTTGATCAGACTTGGGAAGTTCTCGATACCTTTGGTCAAGACAATGGTAAACACATTCAGCTTGGTGAAACTGAAGCTAGTATCGCTAACCATTATGATGAGGAAACCTTTGCCAAATACGGTAAGGCTTATCAAAGCTTCAAGGATGACCTCTTTGCAGACAAAGCCAATGCCATTACCTTGGACTTTGAACTGGATCAAGACATCCATATTAATGGTCGTGTCCACCTAGAGCTCAAGGTTAAGTCTAGCACAAATCGTGGCCTCATTTCGGCCCAAGTTTTGGAAATGGGTGACAAGAAGTATCACGCACCTATCCCTGCACTCAAACGCATGAATGTAGATAACGGCCGTCTCTTCAAGGAAGAGGCCTTACGTGAATTGCCATTCAAGCAGGCCAAAAACCGTGTTGTTACCAAAGGACACCTTAACCTGCAAAATCGCAATGATCTCCTTATCATTGAGGAGGTCACGCCAAATGAATGGATGACAATCGGTTTGGACTTGCAACCAACCATCTACAAACTCAACAAGGGCGACAAGCTCCGACTTGTTCTCTATACCACAGACTTTGAGCACACTATTCGGGACAATAGTGACTACGAATTAACTGTGGACCTAAGACAAAGTAAAATAACATTGCCTTATTAGTCATTATCACAAAAAATCCCATAGGAGTTATCATCCTATGGGATTTTTTTTATTGTGTAGAAATAAGCAAGATTTGGGCTTCAATTGTTACGATTCATATAGAATAATCAAGCAAAATCATTTATAATTTAAAATATTTTTTGACTTGAAGGTAAGCTAGAAAGTCACAAAGGATTAATCAAAGCATTAATACAGCTAGTACTATACGGTCTGTGGTATCACTGAATGTAAGTAATGTGTAAAACTCGACACAAAGCACTAGAAATGAGATGACAAGAAAGACAATAAAGAACTGCTGTATGGTTAACGAATCCACTGAATCTGGACGCTTCTTAAGCATATGTAGAGCAGTCCATTTAATAAAATGACTACAAAAGCTAGTGCTCCAACTGCTAACCAAATCCCTGGCGAGGCCTTACTTTTGTAGAGAGAAAGGCTGGTACTTATAAGGAAAACTGCCAAGGCAGCAGTGACGACCCTAGAAAATCGCAATACCTTCGAACCAATACTTTTTAACTTCATGATAAAACACTTAAGCTATAAATGAATCACCTCAGTCAGTCTTGTAAACTGAATAAGCTATTACATTTAACGCTATTCCTTTCTGTATTTTATTATACTGTTGTAAGTCCTCAAGTAAGTCCTTAGCGATTAAATTCTACTGGAGATGTAATACAGTAGCGTCATTAGTACTGATACTTTAAATAATTGACAAGGTATCTTAATTTAGATTTCTTTTTAACGGGATTGTTAGTTTTGTGTTTTTCAAGAAATGACATAATAGGCTTATCTAAAAAAACTCATCACAGCCATGAAAATCATCCCTAAAATATAACTTTTCAAATCAAACATAATCCATCACCACCTTCAACGGTTACAAATTACTCAAGGTTGAGTGTCTCAAAAGTGTCAATTGTTTGTGAGTCATTCTAATAACCTCCTAAACTACTTTTAACTCTTTCTTTCAAGCTATGATTTTATTATAGGATGATAGGCCACAAAAAAAGTAGTGACATAAATGTCACCACTTTTTTAAGAAAACTATATTCCGATTTCTTTTAACTGATGTCAGAGAAACAATATCCATAAATATCATTTCTCAATTGACACAACTCATCCAATTCCTAGATGATTACTGACAGGAATCTTCCTTTTTTTTTGAGTTATTTCCATTTGCTAAAAATCAGACTATAAGTGATTAATGCCAACCCTACCAAATTAATGATATGATGAACAAAATCTAAATTTCTAAAAAGGTTAGCAATGCCAAATCCTAAAAGAAAAATGGCTAGTAAATACATTTTTTTATCTTTTAGCATAGAGTCACCTAAATATTAGCAAAAAGTGGCATAACCAACTAAAGCTCCTCCCCAGTAAACTACTGGGCCTCCTGCTGATCCTACTAGAGCAGATCCGATTGTGCCGGCATAACACTTAACCCATCCACCACCCTCAATGTTCGCAAGTGCCTGAAGATCAAGTGTTTCAAAATTGTTCATTTTTTGTGTTGTCATTCTAACAACCTTCTAAATTTTTTTAGCTTTTCTCTCAAGCTATGGTTTTATTATAAGTTTTAGGCCAACAAAAAGAGGCTATTGTCCCAGACTCTTTTACTCTATTATTTAGACTTACCAAAAGAAAAATTAACTTAACAGGTATTCTACTGCAACTTTTAATACATTCATTAACTACATTAGAAATAAGACAAAGGCAATTCGAAACAGAGACAGGGCGAGCAAATGAAGGGGGTAAAACCAGTAAAATACTTTTCCAATATTGGCCCCTTTTTGACCGTTGTAGAAAGAGGTCACGAGGAGAAACAGAAGACAGGTGGCAGCCAGATCAGCCAGATCATTATAGGAGAAATTGAAGGCCAAAAATAGGATTTGCACACTGTTCAGTACCAAGACACCGCCAATTTTTCGGAAGATTGGGTCTTTAATCTTTGCAAAGGCATAGATACCAAAAACTCCTCCCGCCAGTCCGCCGTCAGCGATAATGGACAGAGTAAAACAGAGTAGAATAATTAGAACTTTTCTCCAGGTTGCTGTTTGCTGATCACTGTAATAAAGAGCACAGAGCCCCAAAAAGAGAGTAACAACTGTATTTTGCATGATAAAGCCAAGACCAGTAACCCAACCCATCAGAGAGAAAGGGATGATACTGATAAGAGCCAGCAGCCCTAATCGTCTCATATACTTGCTCACATCATGACTGTGCCGATATCCTTCCGCGATACAAAAGGCAAAGACTGGAAAAGCCAGGCGGCCTATTATGTGCATACTATTGGCCAGCCAGTTAGGAGAGAGAATATTCATATTGGTAGCCAGTGGAAAAGATACCCAGGCGATATGGTCAATCAGCATGGCAAGCATAGCAAGCAGTTTCAAACTGCTATTGTCAATTATTTTTTTCATAGGATTCTCCTTTTTCCTTTCCTATGATACAAGAAAGAGGTTCTTTTTCCCATTTCTTTAGCTTACATTTCTCTCATTTTTCTTACAATTTTGTAAGTTGGAATTTCACCTTTTTACCTCATCGATAAATACTTCTGATTTTTTCTTGACAAATAAGACTGAACGAGGCTGGGACAAAAAGATTTTGATTTTAGGAATTCTTTATTATAAACTTTTAAAATCGATAGATTAGACAAAAAAGTGAACAAGACAGACTTCTGAGTGTCAGATAACTCCGTTTTGTTCGCTTTTTATATTTAAGGTTAGACTTTTGTCCCAGTCTCCGATTTTGATTTTTAAGAAATATTTTCGAATATAGAAGCTATGGTCTAGATTAGCTTACTCTCCTTCCATGGCACCTGCTTGTAAGCTGTACATCTTGTGGTAGGTTCCTCCGAAGGCTAGGAGCTCCTCGTGGCTACCGTGTTCAATGATGTGGCCCTTGTCTAAGACATAGATGCAGTTGGCATCTTGGATTGTTGATAAGCGGTGGGCAATGGCAATGGTTGTACGTCCTTGACGCATTTTTGCGAGAGAGTTTTGGACAATAGCCTCTGTCTCCGAATCAATATTGGCTGTCGCTTCATCCAAAATCAAAATTTTAGGCTGGCTAGCAACGGTTCTAGCAAAGGCTAGAAGCTGACGTTGGCCGGTTGAAAAACTTGAACCTCGTTCAGAAACTGGAGCATTATAGCTTTCTGAAAGTTTATCAATAAAGTGATTGGCATCCACAAACTCAGCAGCGGCTTTAATCTCTTCATCAGTTAAATCTTGATACATGGCAATATTGGATTTGACTGTGCCATGATAGAGGAAGGGGTCCTGAAGGACAAGACCAATGTTCTTACGCAACTCTGCCTGACTATAATCGCGAATATCCACACCGTCAAGAAGAACTCGTCCTGATTGGAACTCATAAAAACGCATGAAAACGTTGATAATAGAGGATTTTCCAGATCCTGTGGGACCGACAAAGGCGATGGTTTCACCTTTATTGACAGAGAAGGAAATATTATCCAAAATCTGATGCTTGCCATCATAGGAGAAGGAGACATTTTCAAAACGAATATTCCCCTCAGTAACCTTGGCGTCTGTGTCTCTCTGCTCAGGCTCATAGGTGTGCTCGTCAATCAAGGCAAAGACTCGACCTGCTGAGACCATAGAGGTTTGCAAGGTTGAGAAGTTTTGTGTCACTTCAATCAAAGGATCAAAGAGTCGGTTAATGTACTGGATAAAGGCATACATGGTCCCTGCTGTGATGCCCAAATAGATACCTCGGTAGCCAAAGTAGGCCATGAGAACAGCATAGCCCAGAAGCTTCAGTAAACTCATGGCTGGACGTAGAAAGAGAGAATCCAGTGACATGGAACGGCTGGCGTAGATCAGGTGTTCCTCATTAATAGCATCAAACTCTTCTTTGAGACGTTTCTCCTGGTTAAAGGCCTGAATGATGCGAATCCCTTCGATACTCTCTGACAGTTTGGCATTTATATCTGAAAGCAAGGCTCTGGTCTTTTCAATGATGACCACTGATTTTTTGCGGTAGAGATTAACCAAAAGAACAATCAGAGGAAGAAAGAGCACAATAAGCCCGGTCAGACGAATGTCCAAGATCATCATGGTGTAAAGAGTGGTAACAAAAATAAAGATAGCCGAAATAAAGCTAGACAGGATCCCTGAAAACATCTCGCTAATAGTCTCAGTATCATTGGTCAAGCGAGAAACGATAGAGCCTGCTGGAGTTTTGTCAAAGTAAGACATACCCAGTTTTTCCATATTGGCAAAGGCATCTCGGCGAATATCTCTGACAATACTGTAAGACACGCGCGCAAAGAAGAGATTTCCCAGATACTGAACTAGGGTCTGAAAGAGATAAAGACCATAGTAACCAATCAGAATCAAGCTTGCTGCCTGATTCATATCATGAAGATAGTGGTCGATAAAATAAGAAGCCACAAGGGGAATGATACTCTTAATAATCGTTGTGGACAAGAGGAAGGTCAAAGCTAGAAAGGTCAAGAATTTGTAAGGCTTGAGATAAGTCAAAAGACGCTTAAATACAGACCATTGGTTTTGATTAGGCATGGGCTTCTCCTCCTTCCATTTCTAACTGTTGAGACTCATAGGTCTTGGCATACCAACCACCCTGGGCTAGCAAGTCCTCATGACGGCCACGTTCAATGATACGGCCATCTTGCATGACTAAAATGAGGTCAGCGTGCACCACCGCACTGAGACGGTGGGCAGTAATGATAGTTGTCTTGTCCTTGCGGGTATGTTTAAGATTGTCAATAATGGCATGTTCTGTCTTGGCATCAACCGCAGATAAGGAGTCATCCAAAATCAAAATATCTGGATTCAAAATCATGGCACGGCTCATAGCCAGACGTTGTTTTTGACCACCTGATAGGCTGACGCCCTTTTCACCAATGATTGTTTCAAAACCTTCAGGCATATCCTTGATGTCATCATAAACTTGAGCCAACTTAGTCGCTTCTTCCACCTTATCAATGGAGAAATCTGGATTACCAAAGCGGACATTGTCTAAAATAGAACTAGCAAAAAGAAACTGGTCTTGAGGAACATAACCCATCAAGCTACGCAAGTCTGATAGGCGATAGTCTCGGATGTCATATCCATTCAAATAGATGCCTCCTTGATTGACATTGTGTTCCCGCAAGAGCAACTTGACAAGAGCCGTCTTTCCTGAACCAGTCTGTCCAACCAAACCAAGGGTTTGACCCTTGTCCAAGGTGAAATGGATATCTCGCAAGGTATCCTCATCCTCAAAAGCAAAGCGGTCAATAGCATACTCTAAGCGGCCATTTTCAATGCTTGGAAGAGGATGCGCAGGATCTTTAACATCTGATTCCTGCTCTAAAAGAGTCTCAATACGTTGGTAGGACACATTTCCCCTCTGTGTGATATTAAAGAGGAAGCCAATGGCCATCAAAGGCCAAACCAACATGTCCAAATAGGTAATGAAGGTTACTAAATTTCCGACCGTTATCTGACCGGCCTGAATCATAAAGGCCCCGACAAGGAGGGTCAAAACATAAGATGAGCCAACAAAGAGTAAGACCAAAGGGTCAAAAAGACTGTCATACTTCATCGTATGCATATTCTTTTCAAAAGTCATCTTATTGGTCTCTTGGAAGGACTGGAGCTCAGCCTCCTGATAGCCAAAAGACTTGGTTACCTTGATACCTGACACCGATTCTTGGACCTTATTATTAAGTTCAGAAAAAGCTGCCTGGGATTCACCAAAAGCTTTATGAGTCTTTCGTCCCAAACGACTGGTCGTAAAAGCCATAAAAGGCAGGGGTAAGACAGCCACCAAGGTCATCTGCCAAGAAATGCTAAAGAACATGGTGATTAAAGTTACCAAAGCTGTGATAGACGCATCCACAGCTGACATGACACCCCCACCAGCCAAACGGGTTAAAGAGTTGATATCATTGGTGGCATGGGCCATGAGATCACCAGTTCGGTACTTTTGGTAAAAAGAAGGCGACATCTTGGTAAAATGCTCAAAAAGGCGTGACCGCATAATCTGTCCCAAGCGATAAGACGTTGCCAAGATATACATCCGCCAAACATAGCGCAGATAGTACATTCCTAAAGCTGCCGAAAGCAAATAAACGAGATTCCAAAGCAAGATCTGATTGGTCAATTTTCCCGATGTGATAGCATCAATGACCCGCCCCATAACCATAGGAGGAATCAGATTAAGAACCGAAACCAGACTCAGTGCCAATATCCCGACAATATACCGGCGTTTTTCTAACTTGAAAAACCACCAAAGTTTTGCAATGATTGATTGCTTAAAAAACAAATTACTCCTCCTATCTTTACAAATGGGTGACTATAAGTCTAACAACAGCTTACTTCCAATAACGGTAAATCGTCCCATCTTCTAGCTCAAAATAGCCAATATAAGTCAGTTGCCCAAAATCAGTAGATTCTGGCAATTGATAAGCAAAGGAGTCAAAATTATAGACCTTGTGCCCATCATTAATAGAATTGTTATCCTTATCGTGGATAACTGATTCGTCCTTCTCAGGGTTCCAAATACGTCTGATTTCATCAGATGTCTTATACTCTCTGACAAAATTGTACAATTCAAAGTTGGTTGCCTCACTAAGATAGCGACCATCGGTGTTATAATTAGCAACCTGACGCTCTCTCTTTATCTCAGGAAAATTCCAAGCCTGCCCTCTTTCTCGCATAATATCGGCATCACGTCCGCTTTGATAAGTATCTGCTTTAACCGTTGTTATCGTTGCTCCTAGTGTTAATACGGTGACTAGTGTCATGATTAAGTGTTTCCTTGTTTCTCCAAAAATGTTTATTCATTTTTCCCTCTTTTGAATGTGTTGTATTTGTATGATAGAAAATAAGCGAAACCTGAGACGCAAAGTGCCCCAGGTTCTTTACTCTTTAAAATGCGTTTGAATCAGTTTCACAAGGAGGCGGTAGGCACCTAGTGCCACCAAACCACCTAAAGTATTAGTCCATAAATCATCTAGCTCAAAGACACGATTAGCATCAATGAGAAGGTCAAGAATGACTTGTCCGACTTCAATCGTCAAAGACATGGCAAGCGTCGCCACAAGGACCTTTTGCCAAGACCTAAATCTTGGGCACAAGGCTAAAAGTCCTAAAATCAGCGGACTCAGCAAGAAAATATTGGCCACATTTTGCCCAAGGACAAAGACAATCTCCTTAAGACTATCCAATTGATTAAAATTTGTCAGACTGTTGAACGGGGTCAAGAGAACCACCACCCGACCAAAATGTTGAATATCTGGAGTTTCAACACCTTCAACTAGTCCATACTGAGGTGTCCAACAAAGGAGTACTAAACAAAGGAGATAAGCACCAACCAAAACTTGGCTTACCTTTCTTCCTTTTAGTGTTAGTTCTCCATCCTTATCTACCCAAGTCGTCAGCTGAAACATTTTACTTACCTTCTGATTTACCTGAAGCTTCTGCCACAGCCTTTTGACGGTCACGTTTCATAGTATTTGAACGTAATTGTCCACAAGCAGCATCGATATCTGTACCATGTTCTTGACGAACGACGCAGTTAACCCCATTTTTCTTGAGCACATCGTAGAAGGCTGCCACACGTTCCTTGGTTGAACGACTATATTGGTCGTGCTCTGATACTGGATTATATGGAATCAAGTTGATGTACGACAACTTACGGATTTTCTTAGTCAAATCAGCCAACTCTTGAGCATTTTCTGGATGGTCATTGACCTCATTAAGCATGATGTACTCAAAAGTTACACGACGGTTGGTTGTCTGGATGTAATACTCGATAGCTTCAAAGAGTATTTCAAGTGGGAATGAGCGGTTAATACGCATAATACTTGAGCGAAGGTCATTGTTTGGCGCGTGAAGTGATACGGCAAGGTTAACTTGAACACCTTCCTTAGCAAATTCCTTGATTTTTGGTGCCAAACCAGATGTTGACACGGTAATGTGGCGTGCTCCAATCGCAAGTCCATTATCATTGTTAATAGTACGCAAGAAGCGAAGCACATTGTCATAGTTATCAAATGGCTCACCGATCCCCATAACAACCACGTGGCTGACACGTTCACCATCTCCACGGTCATCAAAGTATTTTTGCACCAACATGATTTGAGCCACAATCTCACCTGCAGTCAAGTCACGTTGTTTCTTAATCAAACCACTGGCACAGAAGGTACAACCAATGTTACAGCCAACCTGAGTTGTCACACAGACAGACAAACCATAGTGTTGACGCATCAAAACGGTCTCAATCAACATACCATCTGGCAATTCAAAGAGATACTTAACTGTACCATCTTTAGATTCTTGGACGATACGTTGTTTCAATGGGTTTACACAGAAATTCTCGTTCAATTTAGCAATGAAGTCCTTAGAAATGTTGGTCATTTCTTCAAAAGACTGCACACGCTTCTTGTAGAGCCAATCCCAGATTTGAGTGGCACGGAATTTCTTTTCACCGTGTTCCATAGCCCAGTCAATCAACTCCTCACGAGTAAGACCATAGATAGATGGTTTGTAGCCTTCCATATCTTCCAACTTCTGGCGTTTACGACGTTCTGGCTTTGCTTGTCTTATTACTTCTGACATCCTTTAATTTCCTTTTTTTCTGATTGTAAAATTATGACCATTTGACTTGGTCTTGCTTGATTTCTTCGATACGTTATTGGGGGATTTAAACTTTGAGGCCTGCTTCTGACTTTTCTTGAAGTTTGGCTTGCGCTCACGACCTCCATCCTCTGGCCTTGATTTAAACTTAGGGCGACGCTTGATTTTCTCAAAGTTTGGGCCCTCTTGATCCCTATCTCTTCGTTTGGGCTTATCCGACTTTTGCTTGGCAGAAGCCTTTTGACTCTTATTCTTTTGAGAAGCATTACGTTCTTTCTCTCTAGCTTCTTGAGAAGAGTTGCGACGACTATTCGAACGACGATGCTTGCGTCGAGGCTCATTCTCCTCTTCAAAGACAATTAGCTGTGGCTCTTCATTTTTCAAAATAAAATAGGCACAACCAAAGGCACAGTACTCACGCAAATACTCTGACAAACGGCTAATACGCTCTGTCTTTCGAGTATTTGGTCGTTCGTCCTCGTAAAATCCCTTAAGACGAAGCTGATCATTCGACCAATCTCCAACAATATAATCATACTTGAGCATGATTTCAGAAAAACGTTGTCCAAAACGGGTAGCATCTAAGGCTTCCTTATGATTTTCAAGAACCGTAAACTGACAGGCATCTGATTTCAGGAGGTCGGCCACATACACAAAGTCTGGCCCTGGATATTTATTATAATTAAACATTTCTGGCAAGATTTCTTTACGCATGTGCCATCCTTTCTGCTCTCTTTTATTTTCTATCTTGATGCTGTGATAATGTTCTTATCCCTTATTCCAATTGGAACCATTTTTTCTCAAATATTTGGCCACAAGATCCCTTAACAAGTCTGGAAAAAGAAGAGTCACATCCTTTTCCTTGATAGTAGGGAAGTAAGAAGCAAAGTAGTACTGATCCACAAGGACCAAACTAAACTTCTCATTGGAATCTACAACCCTACTATTATACAACAAATTACCGTTTTTGTAAGCAAAATTCCCTGTAATTAGCTCACCAAATACCTTACCTCTAAAGCCCATACCTTTAATAGCTTGGTTTTTAAGGAGTTCAGCCTTGGTAAAAACTTCACGACAGATTTCCTTGAGCTCTTGGCCGGTCACTACCAGACGAGCCATTCGCATTTGATGGGGCAGGGCTTCTTGCAAGTCTGCCATGGTCACTTGTGGACCTAGTGTTTTCATGATGAGTCCAGTATTTAAAACCGTTAACTGACTAGCCGTCTCTTGACAAACAGCTTCTAGCACCACCTGACAAGTCTCATCAAAACTCAATTTTTGACCTAAATCAGCCACCTTCTCCTGAGCTAATCGACGATAGCCTTCCTCTCGCATGGCCTGAATAAAGACTTGGTCTTCCTTGTCCAAATCTAAAAGATAGGTCTTGGTAGGAATAGCTACAATCTGACACTCCCTTAATTGCCCGTCTTCCACAGTAAGGTCAATACAGCCAATATAATAACCATACCTATCTGCAGCCGCCAAATAAGTCTCATTAATCAACTTCCCCTCTTCAAACAGGTGGTGGGTATGGCTCCCGATAATAAGATTCACCTGAGGGTAAGTCTCTGCAATCTGCTCATCATAGCGGATTCCTAAATGACTAAGCAACACGACTATGTCTGAATCCTGAACCTCAGGACGAGCCAAATCCTCCTCCAACTGCGTAAGTGGATTCAAAACCTCCCAACCATTTGGAGCATAGGTGACATAATATGGAAACGTGTAAGCTAGAAAAGCAATCTTTGTCTCTGCTTTAGTTTGATAAATCAGATAGGGCTTAGCCCAGTTAGGTTGTTGACCCTTGTCCTTGAGATTTCCTATGATAGGCTGAAAATCAGCCTTTTCATAAAGACAGTCTAGCTCAGCCTTAGCCAGTCCAATCCCTTCATTATTTCCAATAGTCGCATAATCTATTTCCAACTCATTCATCAGGGCGACATTAAAACGTCCAGCTGTCGCATCGGATAAGGGGTGGGACTTATCCACATTGTCCCCAAGATCTACCTTAATCAACTCTCTATCCGTCTGACTCAAATCATCCATAGCCCGCTTGAGTTGTGGATACTGTTCAAAATGAGAGTGCAAATCATTGATATGGAGAATTCGAATCTTGTCTTTCATGACTTCTATTTTAGCACTTTTACCATAATAAATTGTAAAATATAGTGCACCAAAAAAACTCATAGCGTTTCATTGGTGTAAACTGTAAGTAACCACACAAACAGAAACCGAGGAAAAACTATGAGCTACTCCCATCTTACTATAACCGACCGAATAAAGATAGAAACCTACTTAGAATTAGGTTTGAAACCTTGCCAAATTGCAAATAAACTTGGCGTCCATAAGTCTACTATTTCAAGAGAGTTAAGACGATGCCAAAATGGTTATTCCGCAGCCTTAGCACAGGAACAGTACGACCACAGAGCTAAGCAAAAAGGTCGGAAGTCTCGTTTGACATCAAAGTTGAAAAAGGAAATTGAGGACGGTTTAAAATCCTCCTGGTCGCCTGAACAGATTTATGGCCGCTATCTCTGATGAAGCTTTGAACAAGGCTTTATATGATATCAATCACCGACCACGAAAATGTTTAGCTTACAGAACTGCTAGTGAAGCTCTAGAGGATGAGTTCAAGTAAATGTTACACTTTTTCTTGCAATTTATCATAAACTGTTTTCTTCATAGGACCTCTCCTTTTATATTGGTTTATCACTTTTATTATGCACTTTTTCTAGATTTTTGTTTGAAGTCAGGATGAGTGAGGCTATAAAACGTATTACTCTTGTGCTTTCAAATAGTCTTCTTCAGACACAGGTTCGTTCCATTCCGTACTAGTATTTTCACCAGGAATTTCAAAAGCTAAATGAGAGAACCAAGAATCCTTGCTAGCACCATGCCAGTGCTTTGTATTAGCTGGGATGGTAATGGTGTCGCCAGGTTGGAGTTTCACAGCATCTTTTCCCCATTCTTGGTAATATCCTTCACCACCCACACAGATGAGGACTTGTCCCCCACCTTTAGTAGCTCTATGGCTATGCCAATGATTGCGACAGCCTGGTTCGAAAGTAACATTAAAGATTGGGAAAGCTCCATCCGAAATTGGAGCTAGATAGGATTGACCCACAAAGTATTGTTCATAAGCACTATTGTCTTGTCCAATTGGAAAAAATATTGAAGCTTGATAAGCTTCTTTTGCACTAGCGTCTGACGGGACATCCTCCGTCCAAATTGTTTTAGCTAGGTTGAAAACGGCCCATGCTTTTGGCCAGCCTGCATAAAAAGCCACATGAGTAATGATGGCAGTAATTTCTTTTTTGCTCACCCCATGCTTCTTGGCATTTGCAAGATGGTAAGACAAGGATTGATCTGTGATACCAGACGACATCAGTGCTACAACCGTGATAATACATCTTGTTTTCAGGTCAATATCTTGGTTATTCCAATTTTCTCCAAAGAGAATATCATCATTAAAATGGGCAAATTCTGGTGCAAAATCACCTAGGGCATCTCTCCCTGCTGTTTGTTTGATTTTTGACATAATTTTTCCTCCGTTGCTTAGATTTTAACTTCCCTAAAATTCAGTTCTACTTTTTTACCAATGTCATGAAAAATTCTGCCGTTTCTGGAGCTTGGTGGTCAAAGAAGAGGGATTTCCCCTGATCTAAATCTTGAATGGTTGCCATCTCTTCTGCCGTCAATTCAAAGTCAAAGATATTGAAGTTTTCCTGCATGCGTTCTTTGCGAACAGACTTAGGAATCACCACAACGTCGCTTTGGAGGAGGAATCGCAATGCTACCTGAGCAACGGATTTCCCATATTTTTCCCCAATTTCTTTAAGAGTTGGCGTATTGAAGAAATCATTGCGCCCTTCTGCAAAAGGTCCCCAAGATTCGATTTGGCAGTTGTATTTATCTAAATAAGTCTTGGCTACTTTTTGTTGCTGGAAGATATGCGTTTCAATCTGATTCACAGCTGGCTTGATTTCTACAAAATGCTGCAAATCAATAAAACGATCTGGTGAGAAGTTTGAAACCCCAATAGCACGGAGCTTACCAGCCTTGTAGGCTTCCTCCATAGCTCTGTAAGTTCCATAGTAATCACCGAAAGGTTGGTGAATCAGCAAAAGATCGATATAATCTGTTTGCAATTTTTGCAAAGATTCTTCAATGGATGCCTTGGCCTTCTCATAACCGGCATTGCTAATCCAAATCTTGGTGGTGATGAAAAATTCTTCCCGCGGAAGGCCAGATTCCTTGATAGCTTCCCCCACACCTGCTTCATTGCCATAAGCTTGAGCGGTATCAAAGGCACGATAACCGACTTCGATAGCATCAAGGACTGCACGCTTGGTTTCATCTACCGGTGTTTGGTAAACTCCAAATCCTAATTGTGGCATTTTAACCTTGTTATTTAAAGTTTTGTAAAACATATTCTGTATCTCCTTATTTCTTTTGATGCTTCAAGTTTACACCCACTTGAAAATTCTGTACACTATTAATAAAGCAAACTAGTTTTCATAAAACGAAAAGTAAAAAGGAGGTAAACATGCTTAACCTAGAAGAACTCGAACAACTCGTCGCTTTTAAAGAATTAGGGACACTCTCTAAGGTTGCAGAGAAATTCCTCATATCAACACCTTCCTTATCACGTTCCATGCAACACTTGGAAGAAGATTTTGGTGTTTCCCTTTTTGACCGCAGTGCTAATCGGATTTCATTAAATGAAACAGGAGAACGTGCTGTCGAAGTTGCACGCAGAATTTTAAGTACTAGTCAGCAGGGTATCAAAGAAGTCAGACAGTTTGAGCAAAGCCTCAAGACCATTACGATTGCTTCAGTCGCTCCTGCACCACTTTGGTCTTTGCTACCGCAACTAGCATCCCTCTACCCTAACAAACAAATTAGCCATCAAATTTGCTCTATCCACAAGGTAATGGAAGCTATTGAGGAGGAAACCATTGATCTAGCTGTTCTCCCATTTGCGTATGACCAGAATCAAACGACCTGTCTGCCCTATCTACAGGAGGAACTTGCCATTGCAGTCACTACGGGTCATGATTTGGCTCGTCTAGATGCCGTTAGCTTTGAGGCAATCAATGGTTATAACTTTCTCCTAATGGATCAAATTGGATTTTGGAATGAATTGGTTCAAGAAAAAATGCCAGCTTCAAAATTTCTCATTCAGTCCAACCGTTTTGAGTTTGAAGAATTAGCCTACAATTCTACACTTCCTCGGTTTACGACCAATCTCAGCCAAGAAAGGGAAAAGATTCAGGACGACCGAGTAATGATACCTATTTCCGACCCTGAAGCACATGTCCACTATCATTTAGTGTCTCTTAATCCCGAAATCAACTTAGCTGACTTAATAAATGTTTAAAATCGCCAGTAAAAGGCCTCGAGAATATTTTTCTCGAGGACTCTTTTATATTTAGATAAATTGTAAAATATAGTGCAACAAAAAAACTCATAGCGTTTCATTGGTGTAAACTGTAAGTAACCACACAAACAGAAACCGAGGAAAAACTATGAGCTACTCCCATCTTACCATAACCGATGGTCACTGGGAGCTCGATACTGTGGTGTCTTCCAAAGGCAAAAGCAAGGGCTGCTTAGCGACCTTTCTAGAGCGAAAAACGCGCTTTTACTTAGCTTTCAAGATACCAGACAGAACAGCCAAATCCATGTTTTCAGCCATTGAACAACTTTGTAAGTTATTTCCAAAAGAGGCTCTTAAAACCTTCACTTCAGACAGGGGAAAAGAGTTTGCCTGCTATCCTCTGGTAGAAAATTTAGGAATTTCCTTTTTCTTTGCGGACGCCTATTCATCCTGGCAGAGAGGAAGCAATGAAAACGCAAATGGCTTACTAAGAGAATATTTCCCAAAGAAAACTGATTTAGTCGCTATCTCTGATGAGGCTTTGAACAAGGGTTTATATGATATCAATCACCGACCACGAAAATGTTTAGATTACAGAACTACTAGTGAAGCTCTAGAGGATGAGTTCAAGTAAATGTTGCACTTATTATTGCAATTTATCCCACAAAAAAACTTGACATTCAATCAGTCAAGCTTTTAACTATTTTTCAAACAGGAAGGTATTCCTATTTAACCCTCTTTTTAACATATTCTTCTGCGAGATGATAAACGTCATCTGCCAGGGATATACTGACATAGATGCACACAATTGAGAAAACTTCTCCCCTAAAATGTTGCAAAGCAAGGAATATAAGCCCATAAATTAGGAGCGCAAGTACTATTTGGCCAAAAAATTGACTCAGTAATCGCCTAATAACGACAAGTAAGGCCATAAGTAATCTCACCTTTAATACCATAACCAATACCCTTTAAGGCTGCACCTTGCCAAGTACCTGTTTGGATACCACCTTTAACGGCTCCTCCAACAGCCTCGACACCTACGGCAGCTGTAGCTCCCCAAAAACTACATGCTCCACCCTTACATAGTAGAAAGGTCTTTGGAATTAAGTGAATTAAAATTGTTCATTATTTGTGTTGTCATTCTAACAACCTCCTAAATTTCTTTAGCTTTTTATCTCAAGCTATGGTTATATTATAGGATGGTAACCGATAAAAAAGTAGTGACATGGATGTCACTACTCGATTTTGATTTTTAAGAAATATTTTCGAATATAGAAGCTATGGTCTAGATTAGCTTACTCTCCTTTTGAATTTCTTGCAATCAAAATTTACTGTTACCTAAAAGACAAACTTAGAAACTTTGCTTCTTAGCTTTACGTTCAGCACGTCCCTTAGCTCGGTTAGCTGCACGGCGTTCACGTTTGCGTTTCTCGTCAACCTTCCACTGAATTTTCTTCTTGTAGCCAGGTTTGATTTTTTTCTTTTTCTTCTTAACCAGTCCAATCATTTCTGTATCAAGTTTTTGATAGGCTTTTTCACGGTTGGCACGACGGTCCCGGTCATAGGTATCTAGAAACTCGCCGTCCTTATAAACCTTAGGCTCAAAGGTAATCCCCATTTTTTCAAGCTCACGAATATCAGAGTCGTCACTTGGTTGATAGAGGGTGATGGCCGTTCCTGACAAACCATTACGCCCTGTACGTCCCACACGGTGAACAAAGAAGGACAAATCTTGAGGAATGGCATCATTGATAACATGGCTAACACCTTCAATGTCAATCCCACGCGCTGCAAGGTCAGTTGCTACAATATACTCAAAATCAAGCTTCTTGACTTGATTCATGATGCGCTTACGTTCACGTGGTGGGATACCGCCATGAATTTTCGCAACCTTAAGACCATTTGACACCAAATAACTGTGTAAGTCATCCGCACGTTCCTTGGTATTAACGAAAATCATTGCCAGATATGGCTGCATGCCCTTAAGCATCTCAAGAATCTGTTCATTCTTATTACGCCCCTTAGTAGATACCAACCAGTTATCAATGGTATCTGCAATAACCGTTGAAGTTTTGATTTGTTCCATGACAGGATTGGTCAAATATTTCTTCAAGAACGGTTGCAATTTTTGGGGAATCGTCGCAGAAAATACCAAGATTTGAACTTCCTTAGGCAGGCTTGCCGCAATCTTATCTACAGTATCCAAGAATCCCATGTCCATAGTCATGTCAGCTTCGTCAACAACAAAGGTATGGGCCTTGTGAATTGCCAAGTCACCAGACTTAATGAGGTCATAGATACGTCCAGGTGTCCCAATAACGATATGAGGTTGGGCTACCTTAAGTTTCTCAATCTGACGTTGCTTGTCCGTACCACCTACGTAATTAACGACACGAATTTCTGTCGCAGAGTGTTTGGCAATCTGTTTTGTCGCTTGGTAAATTTGTGTCGCCAATTCACGTGATGGCGCAGTAATCACTACTTGCACATCCCCACTATCTGGGCTGAGCTTTTCAAAAATTGGCAAGAGGAAGGTATGAGTCTTCCCTGAACCCGTCTTTGATTCACCCACCAAATCACGACCAGAACGGACTACTGGAATCAATTTTTGCTGAACAGGTGTTGGCTCCTTAAATTTAATCTCGTCAAGGGCCTCCTGAATAAATGTTTTAAAATTAAAATCTTTAAATGACATCTTTACTTACTTCTTTTCTATCTAGTCTATCCTTACCATTATAACAGAAAAAGAGCATTTCTGCTCTTTTTCATTTATTTCATAACGTTTCCAAGAACCATCCAAAGGGTAATGGCACTTGCAAGAGCTCCAACAGTCCAAAGGAAAGCATCAACCTTCCATTCTGACCATTTGTCACCCTTACCCGAGATACCACCCAATTCGAGATGATGGTGGAATGGTGTCATACGGAAAATACGACGACCTTCACCATACTTACGCTTAGTATATTTGAAGTAGCTGACCTGTAGCATAACAGAAGCTGTCTCAAAAACATAAACTACACCAATCAAGAGTAGTGTCCACTCCACACGTAGGGCGATGGAGATAACTGCAAGCATGGCACCAAGTGACAAGGAACCGACATCCCCCATAAAGACCTTGGCTGGCTTGTGGTTAAAGACAAAGAAACCAAGAAGGGCCCCAATCATAGTGATGATGATTGTTAAAATAGCGAACTCACTCCTAACAAAAGCGATAATCCCATAGGCAATCAAGCTGATAACCACAGAGATGGAAGCCAGACCATCAATACCATCTGTCAAGTTGACCGCATTTGAAAAACCAACAATCCAGAAGAGGACAAAGATGATATAGAAAACACCTAAATGAATGGTCAAACCACCAATCGCTAGGCTATCTGTACCACTTGGAAGGACATGAATAAAGTAGAAAAGCAAACCGGCAATAATTTGCAAAGCCATCTTTTGCCAAGGTTTAAGCCCTTCATTGATTTGATGGAAAATCTTAAGGAAGTCATCCAGAAATCCTATGATACCATAAATCAAGAGGACAAAGATTATCCCTACTGGGGCACCGTAGGCTTGGTGTCCCATACTAAAGATATGGAAATTAAAAATCAAACTAAGCAAAATCGCAACTACAAGGAAGACAGTTCCTCCCATGGTTGGTGTTCCAGCCTTGGCCAAGTGCTGTTTTACATCTTCGTGCATCTGTTGGCCACTAATTTTTTTGATCTTGTAATAAGTAATAAAGTGAGGCATGGCTAGTACCGTTAACACAAAGGCAATCACGCCCGCTATCAGACTCATAGTCATCTTAATCTCCTAAAGTAATGGTAATCTTCTTAGT
>SKER01001190.1_pt1 | contig 22563 bp, 17 predicted proteins | sample 4826961 | NCBI WGS metagenome assembly SKER01 (sample SAMN11008804, study PRJNA524170) | human gut metagenome | biome: Human fecal sample; material: Feces; isolation source: fecal sample from pouch patient p47 | host: Homo sapiens | place: Israel: Tel-Aviv | collected 2016-11-16 | reverse complement strand
GATGGTTGTTATGGAACAGTGTAAGACACTTCCAATCGGTGATGTATGGGAAGAGTACTGCCGTCAGTGTGGTGTAGAAGCTGAAGGATGGTTTGACGAGATTCAGAAATATGAGGATGAAGTGCTGTCTAAGAGAGCATAAAAAATTGCAATATCGTACCTGATGCAGAGTGTTGAACTGCTAAAAAGGATATAGTTTATGTGAGAAAGAGACTCCCGGAATTGGTGGAAAATCAATTCCGGGAATTTTTTATATATAGAATAATAGAGAAAAGTGTTTTATTATGGGCGTTGCACAATACGCAACATGCGATGAAAAAGTATGCTGAAGAAGATAGACAATGCTTTTTGACAAGATTAAAATATACTCAGAAGATATATTAAAAATGTGGTGTTTTATATCGAAATATACAGAAATAGTTATGATAGAGGATTTTCTGTATAAAAGAAAGGGGCAATGTAATATGGTACAGTCATTAGCGAGAGGAATAGAAATTTTGTCGATCATTCAGGAAAAGGGAAGTACAACAGCGGTAGAGATTGCGACAGAACTTGATGTTGATAAGAGTACGGTTTCGAGATTGATTTCAACATTGATGCAGTACGATATGATTAGCATAGATCCTATTAGCAAGAAGTACAGACTTGGATTTCGCCTGTTATATCTTAGTGAAGGTGTAAAACGGAATTTTAATATTGCGATGATCGCCCGGCCGTATCTGTATAAAATCTGTGATGAGACGAAAGAAAGTGTACATCTTGCAGTAATGGGAAATAAAAAAATGTATATTGCAGATCAAGTGAGAAGCCAGAGGGAATATAATCTGTCAGCACAAATTGGGATGATTGAAGCATGGCACTGTAGTTCTGTAGGAAAATGTGTTTTGGCATATAAGCCACAGTCTTTCATTGAGAATTTGTTTTCTGATTATGATTTTGAAAAATATACGACACATACAATTGATAATTTCCAGGAGTTGGAAATGGAATTAAAAAAGATTAAAGAACAGGGATATGCAATTGATGATGAAGAACGGACATTGGGAGTAAGGTGTATGGCAGTTCCAATCTTTAATTATGGAGGAAATGTGAGTTACTGTATTGGAATTTCAGCACCAAAGGAACAGATTACAGAAAAAACGAAGAAACAATATATTTCCTGTATGAAAAAATATGCTCGTCAGATCAGTAATGAGTTAGGTTATGGATTATATCATAAGGTATGAGAATACAAGTCTTGGATCAATAAATAGTGTTGGTTCGAGACTTTTTATATATTAGGAAAGAACTTTCCTATTTATACCTTGAAATTATGCAAAAACACTAAAAACAAGGAAAAAACATGGGAAATATATATAAAATGCACATGGTTGTATAATGCGCAACCAGGAATTAGGTTTTATTTCCCAATCTATTTTTCCTATGCTAGAATGACATCAAGTAAAGAAAAAGAGTAAATGCCTGGCAGGAAAATAGAAGGAGGGAAGAAAAAGAGTACAAAATGTTTAGGTCCTGATAACATAAAGTCAGAAAAAGTATTGAGGAATAGCTATGAAGGAAATGATTGAACAAAGAAGAAAAAGAGCGAAAGCGATAAAGGAATATGGAACGCTTAGAAAAGCAGTTGAAGCAGGAGCACTTGAGCAGTTTCAGGATGTCAGTCTTAGCGAAGCAGTGGTTTTAGGTCTGGTGAATCAAGAGGTTCGGACTTTTGTTGGAATCTTTGGACATGGAATGACAGATGTAGGTGAAGCGCTTCGTATTTATGAAGAGGAAGACGTTATAAAAACATATAATGTCCGAAACGAGGTAGAAGCATCTCATATTGCTTCCATGCTCCGTTGGAAATACAATCAGGTGTCAGCAGTATTTACATCGATTGGACCAGGAGGAATGCAGGCGACCGCAGGATCACTTGTTCCACTGGCAAATGGACTAGGTATCTATTATCTGATGGGGGATGAGACAAGTCAGAGCGAAGGCCCGAATATGCAGCAGATTCCAAGAAGAGAACAGGAATTATTCTTGAAAGTATTGTCTACACTGGGACCGGCATATTCACTTCATACTCCAGAAGCAATATTTACAGCTTTGAAGCGCGGAGATGCAACAGTGAATGGAAAAGAAAAAAGATCCCCATTCTATATGCTTCTTCCAATGAATATCCAACCGAAGGTTATGATAGGGTGTAACCTTTTGGAATTCCCAGAAAAATCACCGGAATCAAAGGTGATCAGTATTGATCAGGAAACCTACAACGAAGCGGTGAATGCAATTTGTTCTGCTTCAAGAATTACAGTAAAAACAGGAGGCGGCGCTGCCAATATTGATGGAAAAGTATTAGAAGAATTCCTTGAACTGACTGATGCAGCTTATGTGCATGGACCACAAGTCCCAGGAATTTATCCATATTCTAAAGAACGGAATATGAGTGTGGGAGGTTCTAAGGGATCAATTTGTGGAAATTATGCGATGAATGAATGTGATCTTATCATTGCATTGGGAGCAAGAGGGGTATGCCAGTGGGATTGTTCAGGAACGGCTTTTCGAAAAGCAAAGAAAATGATCAATATCAACTGCGATTATGATGATCTTGGTCAATATAATAATTCGGTGAGAATCCAGGGTGATGCGCAGGAAGTTCTGATAAAACTTAACGAGTTACTAAGAGGAAGAAACCTGAATTCCGATCCAGAGTGGATTAAAGGGTGTGTTCAGAAGAAAGAAGAGTGGGAAGCTTACAAAAAGCTTAGATATGATCAGCCGGTCCTTGAAGATCCAAAACGAAAGAAGAAGATTCTTACAGAACCGGCAGCAATCAAAATTGCATGTGATTTCGCAGCAGAACACGAGTGTATTAAGATCTTTGATGCAGGTGATGTACAGGCGAACGGTTTCCAGATTGTGACAGATGAAAAACCAGGGTATACCATTTCGGATAGCGGATCTTCCTATATGGGATTTGCAGTTTCTTCTACACTTGCCTTTGCGATAGCAGGCAATAAGGATTATCCGATGGCGTTCACAGGAGATGGAAGCTTTATGATGAATCCACAGATTCTAATTGATGCAGTGCAGCATGGATTAAAGGGAATGATCCTCTTGTTCGATAACCGGAGAATGGGAGCAATTACTAGTCTACAAAACGCACAATATAGTATAGAATATAAAACGGACGATCAGGTTGTAGTTGATTATGTGCAGATGGCTGAAGCAGTACAGGGAGTAAAAGGATTCTACAGCGGAGAAACACCGGAGGAAATGAAAGAAGCGTTAGCGAAAGCATATAAGTATGACGGTCTGTCACTAATTCATATTCCAGTACATTATGGAGATGATGAATTATCCGGTCTCGGAACATTTGGAGACTGGAATGTCGGAAACTGGTGTGAACGTGTGCAGAAAATGAAGCATGAGATTGGTTTTTAATTAAGAATGTACAGGCGGAAGGCCTGAAAGATAAAGGAGGATAACATATGAATTACGAGATTCCTGAGAAGATGAAGGCGTGGGTACTGGGAAATCCAGGAGAACTGACACTTGAGGAAAAACCAGTTCCGGAACCGAAGAGAGCAGAGGTTTTGATCCATGTGGATGCTGTTGCAATCTGTGCAACAGATTTGGAGATTATTAAGAACGGTCCACCAGCACTGATCCAGGGAGGACTTCCATTTAATAAGGGATTTACTCCGGGACATGAATATATGGGAACTATTGTGAAGCTTGGACCTGGAGTTGATGAGTATAAAGTTGGTGATCGTGTTGCGGTTGAGATTCATGCCGGATGCGACAGTTGTGAAAGATGTCGCGAAGGAATGTATACTTCTTGTCTGAATTATGGACAGAACTATGAAGGGCATGATAAGGGGCACAGAGCAAATGGATTCACAACAGACGGTGGATTTGCAGAATATGTAATCAATAGCGTAAAAACATTATGCCATGTAGGAGACAATGTTACAGATGAAGAGGCAACATTGATCGTAACAGCAGGGACAGCAATGTATGGTCTGGATACGCTCGGCGGATTGTTTGCGGGACAGTCACTGGTTGTGACAGGACCTGGACCGATCGGACTTATGGCAGTAGCAGTTGCCAAAACACTTGGAGCTAATCCTGTAATCCTTACAGGAACAAGAGACAATCGTCTGGAACTTGGTAAGAAATTGGGCGCAGATTACACGATTAATGTAAGAAATGAAAATGTTGTTGAGAAGGTAAAAGAACTAACCAATGGCGAAGGCGTACATTATGTAATGGAATGTTCAGGAGCACCAAATGCAGTAAATGAGGCGGCAGCAATGGTAAAACGTGGCGGTAAAGTGTGTTTGGCAGCGTTTCCGTCCAAACCAGTAGAAGTTGATGTTGCAGCACTTGTAAGAAACAACATTTCTCTGTTTGGAATCAGAGGAGAAGGAAGAAGCGCAGTACACAGAGCAGCGTCACTGATCAGTGAGAAGAGATTTGATGCATCACTGATCCATACACATACATTCAAATTTGATGAGCTACTTACAGCATTGAAATATTCAAGAGAGAGAATTGACGATGCAATTAAAGTTGTAGTTAAGATTCCAGGTTAAAAAAGCAGGAGAGTAATCGTATGATTCAGTACAAAAAATATTACATGCCCGGTACAAAAGAAGAGCTTTTGAAAACAATCGATACGATAGATTGTACTTATGATATTCTCGCTGGGGGAACGGACCTTTATGCAAAAGAAAAAACTCCTTTCAATGGAGCGGATGCAGCGATAGATATCAGCGGAATAAAAGAGTTTTCTGTCATTAAATTGAAAAAAGAAGAGGGATTGATAACCTTTGGGTCCAATATTTGTATTCAGCAGTTCCTGGAAGAGAAGGTGCTGATGGAGAATGTACCGATTCTGCGACATGCAGCGATTTATTTCGCGGATCAGCAGATCAGAGAGATGGCAACTGTCGGAGGTAATGTGGCAAATTCCTCGCCTTCCGGAGATACGATTGCTCCGCTGACAGCGTTGGAGGCGGTGATTCATACGATTACTTCAAAAGATAATAAAATATGTGAAAAAGAGACACCAATTACGGAATTTATTACCGGTGTGGGAAAGAATTTACTTGAAAAGGGAGAAGTGATCTCTTCAATCACTTGTCCGGTTTTAAAAGAATATGGATGTGCATTCAAGAAAGTTGGACTGAGACGTTCCCTGTGTATTTCAACAGCCAGTTCTGCATTCCTTGTTAAAGCAGATGCATCGAAGACACATTTTGAAGATGTGAGAATTGCTTTCGGTGCAATCGGGCCGGTGCCAAGAAGAATGATGGAGATTGAAGACAGACTGAAAGGTGAAGTTATTTCAAAAGGACTGATCCAGAAGATGGAAGAATATATTCCGGAAGATGTGGTACGGTCTCGAAGCAGGAAAGAATACAGAAGAAATGTAGTTAAGAATTTTACGCTGGCAGGAATATATGAAGCATTGGCAGAGATTGGGATTATCCCACAATAGTAACAAAGGCACAAATCTTAAGAGGTTTTAAAAGAGTGGATTATGGAGATGGAACGAGTAAAAATTGAATTGACAGTAAATGGAAGAAAGGTATGTAAGTATGTTGCTCCGGCGATGAGACTGGCCGATTTTCTAAGAGAGGAACTCCATTTAATAGGAACCAAAAAAGGATGTAATGCCGGAGAATGTGGTACCTGTTCTGTATTGATCGACGGTGTACTTAAGAAAAGCTGTCTGATACCGGTCATGAAAGCAAATCACAGAGAAATCGTGACGATTGAAGGAATTGGGAAGGCTGGTCTTAGTATTATCCAGAGATGCTTTCTGAAGGTGGGGGCTGTCCAATGTGGATATTGCACACCGGGAATGATTATGGCAGCTACGACAATATTGAAAGAAAACAGACATCCGGACAAAGTGGAGATCAGAAGAAGACTCGGTGGAAATATCTGCCGGTGCACTGGATATGCGAAGATTATTGAAGCAATCGAGCTTGCCAGGGATATTCTCAATCATGAAATTAGTGAAGAGTGCTTGGAAGTAATTCCCCCATCTACAGGGAAAACAATAGGATCCTGTGTAGAAAGGGTGGATGCAAGAGGCAAAATGACAGGGGCATTAGAGTACGCAGCTGATATGGAAATGCCAAGAATGCTTCATATTCATCTTGTCAGAAGTAAGGAAGTTCACGCCGAAATTTTGAAAATTGATTATGAAAAAGCATTGGAAATGCCAGGTGTTGAAACAGTAATTACTAGTGAAGATGTGCCGGGAGAAGATAGATTCGGCGTATATTATCATGACCAGCCAGTATTGGCGAAAGGAAAAATCCGTTTTTATGGCGAACCAGTTGTGGCAATTGTGGCAGAGACACTTGAAGATGCAGAAGAAGCAGAAAAGGGTGTAGAGATTACATATAAGAAGCTGCCGGTTGTATCCAATATACAGGAAGCAATCGAGTGTAAAGCTGTTTTACATGAGGATCATCCGGATAATATTGTATCTACAACTTGTGTACAAAAAGGCAATGTGGAAGAAGGATTTAAAAGCAGTGAAATTATTATAGAAAAAGATTTTTCTACTCAGGCAGTTGACCACGCATATCTTGAGACAGAAGCGGGAATTTCATACTGTGATCCTGATGGCACGATAGTTGTTAAATCATGTGATCAGGATATTACCCATCATCGAGTACTGCTTGCAAAGATCCTTGGAATGCCGATTAATAAAGTAAGGGTGATTATGTCTCCGGTAGGAGGAGGATTTGGTGGAAAAGAGGATATGATCTATCAGGCGATTCTTGCAATTGCAACACTGAAGACAAATCAGCCGGTAAAACTTGTTTTCTCAAGAGAGGATTCCATGATAGGAAGCTGTAAGAGACATCCGGTTACAATGCATTATAAAATTGGTCTGAAGTCCGATGGAAAGATTCAGGCGGTTAAGGCAGAAATCAGGTCTGACGGAGGGGCATACTGCTTCTCAACCAAAGGAACCGTTGCGAAATCTGCAATTTGCGGAGCAGGACCATATCAGATTGAGAATGTCAAAGTAACGGCGACGGGCTATTATACGAACAATACTCCATCAGGTGCAATGCGTACCTTTGGAGTGCTTCAACCAACTTTTGCAATTGAATCGTTGATGGACATCTGTTCAGAGAAACTTGGGATTGATCCTATAGAACTTCGCATGATTAACGGAATGAAAGACGGCGCGGTAACACATACACGGCAGGTACTTGGTAAAGTAGCTTATACAGAGACACTGAAAAAGTGTTCTGAGATTGCTGGATGGGAAGTTGGATCATCAAGAGTAAGGGGGTCGGTAAGAAAAGATATAAAGGGAAGTCAGATTGCAGAACCTTATATTCCTGGAAAGGAATTTAAGTCAGAAGAGGCAATGAAACTTTGTAGAGATAGGTTTAAATACGGACGTGGTGTTGGAACAGGTTGGTATGGGATTGGAAGATGTGCAACAATAGATAAAGCAGGTGCATTTGTCGAGATTGATGACGGAGGTACAGCGATGATCCTGACCGGAGTAAGTGAAATAGGAGAAGGAATTCTGACAGTCCTGACACAGATCGCCGCAGACGAATTGGGAATGTATCCGGAGGATATTACGATTGGAGATAATGATACGGCACGAGTTCCAGAAGCGGCACATGTCGGTGCAAGCCGGCAGACTTATATGATTGGAAATGCAGTATGCAATGCATGCAGAGACGTAAAGAAAAAATTTATTCGTGAAATGGCTGCTTATTGGAATATAGATAGCTCTTCAATATGTATGAAGAACAGAAGAATCTATGTGGAAGGAAATGCACAATATAATTTGTCACTGAAAGAAGCAGTCGATATATGTAAGAAAATAAGAGGTATTGTTCCGTTGGGCTCTGGAACATATACCGCACACCATGAAGGACTGGATCCGGTTGATGGAAGAGGAAATCCATGGCAGGCTTATGTGTTCGGAACGCAGATTGCAGAGGTTGCAGTTGATACTTTTACCGGGGAAGTCCATGTTCTTGGAATTTGGGCAGCGCATGATGTGGGAAGAGTAATTAATCCGCGAGGGGTTGAAGGTCAGATCGAAGGAGGAGCTGTACAGAGTATGGGACAGACAATTATGGAGAACTATGTGTTGTCAGAGGGAGTCCCGACAAATAAGAATTTTGCCAAGTACATTCTGCCGACCAGTGTAGATGTTCCGGAGATTCATTCTTACCTGGTAGAAGAAAGAGACCCATTCAGTCCAGTGGGCGCAAAAGGAATCGGGGAACCTGCTCCGTTGCCGACAGCACCCGCAATTGTGAATGCAATTTATGACGCAGTTGGTGTCCGGATTACTTCACTTCCGGCGATACCGGAGAAAATATTAAATGAGATATCGAAAATGAAAAATTAAAAAACGTCAGATACATGTTATATCATAATGTATCTTCCAAGAAAAGGAGAAGAGAATTATGAGTAGTACGAGAAATACAGTTGGTTTATCAGTAAATCAAAAGAAATGGATCTATATAGCGATCAGTTTTGCGGTAATGATGATTATTAAGAATGTGACATTCCCATCATCGATTACAACAATCAATGGAGCAGAACTTACAGCGACAGGACAGGAAGCATTATCCGTTCTGGTTCTGGCATTGCTGTTATGGATCACGGAGGCAATTCCATTCCACTTTACAGGAATCCTTGCAATGGCACTTCTGTCAGTATTTGGAGTAAATTCATTTGCTAATATTGTAAAGGTAGGATTTGGAAATATTAACGTTATCTTCTTTATTGGTGTATTTATTTTAAGTGCATTTATTAATAAATCGGGACTAGGAAAGCGACTGGTTAATATCTGTCTTTCAATTACCGGTAACAGCACGAAGTTTATTTTACTTGGTTTTATTGTTACAGGAGTTATTCTTTCCATGTGGATTTCCAATATGGCGGTTGCGGCAATGTTAATGCCACTGGCGAAATCACTTCTGGATGAAGAAGGCGTAGAACCACTGAAAAGCAATTTTGGTAAAGCGCTTATGATGTCTGTAGCATGGGGAAGTCTGATCGGTGGATTTGGGACTCCGGCAGGAAACGGACCAAACCCACTGGCTATTGGATTTATGAAAGATATGGCAGGCGTTGACGTGTCTTTCCTTGACTGGATGAAATATGGTGTTCCAATCTCTATTATCCTGATCCCAGTAGCATGGGGACTTTTAATGTTGGTGTTCAAGCCAGAAATGACCCATTTGAAAAAATCAAATGAAGAAATCAGAAAAGAATTTAAAAATCAGCCGAAACTCAGCAGAGATGAAATTGTAACATTGATTATCTTTATTGTAACAGTGCTGACATGGATCTTCTCGGCACAGTTAAAGAAACTGCTTGGAATTGATCTTCCAATCGCATTACCGATTGCATTTACTTCTATGCTGTTCTTCTTCCCGGGAGTTAGTACGATTAAGTACAAAGAGATTGAAAAATCTATGTCATGGAGCAGTATCATTCTTGTTCTTTCAGGTGTATCACTTGGAATGGTTCTGTATGATTCGGGCGTTGCAAACTGGATTGCATTAGGATTGTTAGGACGTATCGAAAATTTAAGTCCGATTCTTATGGTATTTGTTGTTGTGCTTAGTGTATCTATTATGAATATTACTCTTTCAAGCGCAACGGTATCAGCAAGTATTGTTATACCAATTATTATCGGACTAGCAATGAACATTGGTGTGCATACGATGGCACTTGCATTTCCAGCAGCATTGGCATCTTCACTGGCGTTCATTTTGATTACATCAACGCCAACAAATGTTATTGCCTATTCAGCGGGATACTTTTCAATCAAGGATTTTGCTAAAGTCGGAGTTATTATGACTGTGTTTTCCTGTATCGTTGTAGCAGTCGTAATGTACGGCGTTGGTTTGATGACAGGATTGTATTAGGAGGAAAGAAAGGAAAAGGAATCATATCGTATGGTATGGTTCTTTTTTTGGTTGCATAAACCTGGCAAACTGCATCCGTGCTTGCACGAGATGCAATTTGCTAGGTGTAAGTGCAGTAAGATCATCGAGCATTAGGTGAGAGAATTAAGTATAACAGCGAGTAGGCATCAGTTAGTTCAAGCGAAAAAAGCTAATTCGACTGGTGTTGCACAATGCGCAATCAGGGAGGGGGAAATCATTGCAGGTAGAGGGATTAAATATATAATTTAAATTAGTAGAAAAAGGATTGGAATCCAATCAGAATCAATTCACGATCAAAGGAGGAATTAACATGAAAATTGCAGTGATCAATGAAGTAAGTGCTTCGCTTAGAAATGAGGATATTATGAAAGCATTGCATAAGACAACAGACGCAGAGATTCTGAATGTAGGAATGAAGACTCCGGAGCAGATGCCTTCTCTTACTTACATCCATACCAGTTATATGGCAGCAATTCTTCTGAATACAGGAAGTTGTGATTTTGTTGTTGGTGGATGTGGAACTGGTCAGGGCTTCTTAAATGGTGTGTTACAGTTTCCGGGGATTGTGTGTGGACTGATCGTGGAACCGCTTGATGGATGGCTGTTTTCCCAGATCAATGGAGGAAACTGTGTATCACTTCCGCTGAACAAGGGATATGGCTGGGCAGCGAATGTGAATCTGGAGTATACATTTGAGAAGCTTTTCAAAGATCCGGCTGGGGCAGGATATCCGAGAGAGAGAGCTGAGAGTCAGGGGCAGAGCCGTAAAAAGCTGGCAGAGATCTCTAAGATGACACACAAGGACCTGACACAAATTCTGTTAGATACAGATTCAGAGATCTTGAAAGCAATTGCCGGAACAGACAGTTTTATGGAAGTTTTGGAACATGGCGGAGATGGTGCGAAAGATGTATTAGAGTACTTAAAACAGTTTAGATAATATTTTGCTGTGTTGCTTTGAGCTTTGAGTAGAAATGGAGGAAAGAATCAGTATGGATAAATTTATAGAAAAATTCAGTCTGGAAGGAAAAAAAGCAATTGTAACAGGAGGAGCAAAAGGTCTATGCAATGGAATGGCACAAGCGTTGCATGATGCGGGAGCAGAGGTGGTTCTTTTGGATATTCTGGATATTGTGGAGGATTCTGCGAAGGAAATGGCAAAGGAAGGAGCAATGGTTCATGCAGTAAAAGGAGATTTGTCAGACACGGAATCGTTGGAATCTGTTTATAATCAGTGTTTAGAAAAACTTGGAGGACGTGTAGATATTCTTCTGAATGGAGCCGGAATTCAGTATCGTGCGCCTGCTGTTGACTTTCCACATGACCGCTGGGAAAAAATAGTAGCAATTAATATGAATGCAGTATTCTACTTATCACAACTTGCAGGCAAAACCATGATTGAACAGAAATATGGAAAAATTATCAATATAGCTTCGATGACAGCGTTTTTTGCAAGTGTCCTTATTCCGGCATATAGTGCAAGTAAGGGTGGCGTTGCACAGATTACCAAAGCATTGTCCAACGAATGGTCCAGTCATGGCGTGAATGTAAATGCTATTGCGCCTGGATATATGGCAACAGAGCTTACAGCTAATATGAAAGAGGTGAATCCGAAGCAGTATGAGGAGATTACAGGAAGAATTCCTATGGGGCGTTGGGGAAATCCAGAAGATCTCCAGGGACTTGTTGTATTTCTGGCATCTGATGCATCAGCGTATATCTCAGGTGCTGTAATCCCAGTAGATGGCGGATTTATGGGTAAATAGCAGAGAATTTGCAGAAACAGGAAAACGAAAAGAAGACTTTTCAACAAGAATATGAAGAAAGAGATTAATAGATAAATCGGAAGAGAGGATATGAACATGAGACTGGAAAATAAAGTAGCAATTGTTACAGGAGCAGGAAGAGGACTTGGTCGTGGAATCGCATTGAAGCTTGCAACAGAAGGAGCAAAGGTGGTTGTAGCAGACATGGCACCGGCAGATGAGACTGTGGCACTGATTGAAAAATCTGGTGGAATAGCAAGTGCATTTACTGTAAATGTTTCTAGACAGGAAGAAGTACAAGCGATGGTCAAGTATGCGATTGATACATATGGAACATTGGACATTATGGTTAATAATGCCGGAATTAACCGGGACGGAATGCTTCACAAGATGCCAGTAGAAAACTGGCAGCTTGTAATTGATGTAGATTTGACAGGTGCGTTCTTTGGAACGCAGGAAGCGATCAAGTACATGAGACAAAAAGGATACGGGCGTGTAATCAACATCTCTTCTGGTAGCTGGTTGGGAAATATAGGACAGGCAAACTATGCAGCAGCAAAAGCTGGTGTTGTAGGACTTACAAAGACTGCCGCAAGAGAAAATGCAAGAAAAGGAATCACCTGTAATGCAATTTGTCCGGGATTTATTGAGACAGATATGACCTTGAAATTGAAAGAAGTAAATGACGGAGCAGCCTGGGAAAGTATGATGCAGAGAATCCCGATGGGCTATGCAGGAAAAGCAGCAGATGTTGGCAATATGGTTGCATTTCTTGCATCTGATGAAGCTTCTTACATTACATCTGAAGTGATCAATGTAGGTGGAGGTATGATTGTGTAAAGAGGTAAGAATGAGGTGATATACAGTTATGGTAAAAGGAAAAGATGTGTGGGGAACGTGGCTTCAGAGAGACATGGAAGAACGACAAATCGGGAATCGTACTGTTTATACCTTCTCAAAAATGAAGAACAGTTTTTACGAAATGTTGTGTGATACAGCAACAAAATATCCGGATAAGATAGGAATTGTAGACAACTGGAATCGTGAGTATACATATCAGAAGTTCTTGGAAATGGTTAACCAACTGGCAGCTTATATGAAACATATACTGAAGGTGGAAAAAGGAAATCATATTGGACTTCTTTTAAATAATGGAATTGAGTTTGCCACTGCAATTTATGCAGTGTGCAAGCTTGGTGCAGTGGCAGTTCCGCTTCCTACGAAATATCGTGAACCAGAGATACAGTCTCTTGTGAAAAAAGCAGATTTAAAATTTATATTCGTTAGTGAAGATTATAAGGTGTGGACATCATTCTATACAGAATGTGGGATAAAAGTTATCCTGACCGAAAATGAGAAAACAGAATATGGATTTACGTATCTGGCAATGCAGAAAGAAAAAGAGGAATCTGGAGAAGGAGAGCTGGAGGATGAAGTGATTCTGATGTTTACGTCAGGAACTACGTCAACTAGTAAGGGAGTCATTTTGAAAAATTATAACATAAATCATGCAGTTATGATATATCAGCGAATCCTTGAACTCGGAGAAGATGATCGGACAATCATTCCAGTTCCAATTTATCATATTACTGGTTTAGTTGCACTTATAGGCTTATTTGTATATATTGGTGGAACGGTTTATCTGCATAAAAGGTATGATGCTTATAGGATTTTAAGTGCTATACAAGAACATGAGATAACATTTTTGCATGGTTCACCGACTGTATTTGGACTTCTTTTAGAACTGAAAAATAAATTTTCTAAGAATGAAAGTATTCGTGTGTTGGCTTGTGGTAGCAGTTATATGCCGGTAGAGACGATGATGAAATTACATCAATGGATGCCACAGATGACGTTTCATCGAATATATGGAATGACAGAAACATCATCTCCGGCAACAATTTTTCCATCTGATGCAGCTACAAGTATTTATGCAAAAGCACAGGGAAAACCAATACCAGGTATGGAACTCAAGATTGTTGATGATTCTGGAAAAGAAGTGCCATGTAAAGAAATTGGAAATGTACAGTTAAAGGGTACTAACATATGCGAGTCTTATTATCATATAGAAAAATCACCTATCGATAAAGAAGGATGGCTTGATACAGGGGATATGGGATATCTGAATGAAGACTCTTATCTGTATATTGTTGACAGAAAGAAAGATATGATTAATCGTGGTGGTGAAAAAATATGGTGCAATGATGTTGAAAATGAAATTACATCATTAAAAGGGGTAAAAGAATCTGCACTGGTAGGAATTCCAAGTGAAAAATATGGGGAAGTAGCAGCTGCTGTTGTTGTGTTGGAAAAAGAAAGCAAGTTAACAGAAGAAGATATCAAACAAAAATTACATGACAGAATTGCAAAATACATGATCCCAGAAAAGATACTGTTTTTAGAGAAAATTCCAAAAACCCCAGGATTAAAAACTGATAAAAGAGCAATCAGAGCACTGTTTTTTCCAGAATAAAAAGTAAAGGAGCAGAGAGGAACATGCTGAAAGCAAATTTTATTACAGCAGATGAAGCTGCACGAAAAGTGAAAGACGGAGATACTGTATGTAGTATTGCGATGACACTTGTAAGTGTTAGTGAATCTATTTTGAAAGCGTTGGAAAAACGTTTTTTGGAAAGCGGACATCCCTCTAATCTTACCTTGCTTCATTCTTGCGGACAGAGTGATAGAAAAGATGGAATCCAGCACTTTGCACATGAAGGCATGGTGACGAGAATTATAGGATCTCATTGGGGATTACAACCACGTTGGATGGATATGATAGCAAAAAATCAGGTAGATGCATATTGTCTGCCGCAGGGACAAATTGCACAATTATATCATAGTATGGCATGTGGTCTTCCGGGAAAAATGGCAAAAGTGGGACTGGGCACATTTATTGATCCACGTATTGAAGGTGGAAAGATGAATGAGCGAACCAAAAGGCTTCCAGATATTGTTGATATTATTAAATACAAAGATGAAGAGTATATGTTTTATAATCAGATTCCGATTGATGTATGCATTATACGAGGTACGGAGTGCGATGAGATGGGAAATCTGACAACAACAGAAGAAGCAATGAAGCTAGAAGTACTTCCGGCTGTTATGGCTGCTAAGCGATACGGGGGAAGAGTAATTGCACAGGTAAAACGTGTGGTTCAGACAGGAAGCTTAAACCCAAAAGAAGTAACGGTTCCAGGAGTTTTTATTGATGATATTGTGGTCTGCGAAAATCCTTTGGAGGAACATCGTCAGACATCATCTTGGTATTTTGATCCATCTTATTGTGGGCAGGCAAGAGTACCACAAGAAAATATTCCAGCAGCGTCTTTTAATGAAAGAAAATTTATTGCGCGTAGAGGTGCAATGGAATTGTATCATGGAGCAGTTGTTAATCTTGGAACAGGAATTCCAAATGATATGGTAGGAAGAGTCTGCAATGAGGAAGGCATATCAGATGACATTATGATTACTGTAGAATCAGGAATCTATGGAGGTGTTCAGGCAGGAGGCATTGATTTTGGAATTGGTCAGAATCTTTATGCGATGATTGGACATCATGAGCAGATGGATTATTACAATGGGGCTGGTGTGGATATTACATATATGGGAATTGGTGAACTAGGAGAGGACGGAAGTGTCAATTCAACAAAAATGGGAGTTCGATGTACAGGTGCCGGTGGATTTATTGATATTACACAAAATGCTAAGAAAGTAGTTTTCCTTGGAACATTTACAGCTGGTGGAGCAAAATACAAGTTTGAAAATAGAAAACTTGAAATTCTTCAAGAAGGAAAAATACGAAAAATGGTGCGGCAGGTTGCACAATTATCTTTTAATGGACCAATGGCGAGAAAAAAAGGACAGGAAGTCATGGTTGTAACAGAACGTGCAGTATTTCAATTGGTAAAAGATGGTGTTGAGTTGATAGAGATTGCCCCGGGAATCGATCTACAGACACAGATACTTGATAAAATGGATTTTAAGCCAATTATAAGTAAGAATCTGCGCGTAATGGACGAAAGATTATTTGTTCAGGATGGACCTTTTGGACTTAAATTGAAAGAAAAATAAAAGACTTATAAGATTGTGAAAATAGAAGAAGGAGAAAATTCATGAAAGATGTAGTAATTGTAAGCGGCGTGAGACTTCCAGTTGGAAGTTATGGTGGAAGTTTGAAAGATATCACAGCAATAGACATGGGAGCAATGGTGGTAAAAGAAGCAGTTAAAAGGGCGGGAATCCAGCCATCAGATGTTGATGAGGTTGTAATTGGACAAGTTGGAGAAGTTGCAGAAAATGGATTTATTGCAAGAGCAGTAAGCTTAAAGGCTGGAATGCCGAAAGAAACAACCGCTTATTCTGTAAACCGTCAGTGTGGCTCAGGGCTTCAGTCCATTGCAGAAGCTGTGATGGAGATTCAGACAGGACAGGCGGACGTTGTTGTTGCTGGTGGTACAGAGAATATTTCAAGACTTCCGTATTATGTAAACGATGCACGATGGGGAGCAAGAATGGGTCACAAAGTATTTGAGGATGGAGTTATTGACATTCTTACATGGCCGTTGGATGGAAATCATAATGGTGTGACGGCAGAAAATGTAGCAAAAAAATATCATGTAACAAGAGAAGAGCAGGATGCGTTCGCAGTACGTAGTCATCAGAGAGCATGCAAAGCAATTAAAGAAGGCAAGTTCAAAGAGGAGATTCTTCCGGTAGAATTGAAAGATCGTAAGGGAAATGTAACGATTTTTGATACAGATGAGGGACCAAGAGAAGGACAGAGTATGGAAAAACTTGCAAAACTTCGTCCATGTTTTGTAAAAGGAGGTACAGTAACAGCGGCAAATTCTTCCAGCTTAAATGATGGCGCTGCAGCAGTTGTTGTAATGTCTAAAGAAAAAGCAGAAGAACTTGGGGTGACACCAAAAGTAAAGATAGAAGGATATGCAATTGCCGGATTTGATGCGGAACTAATGGGATATTCACCGAAAATCTCCAGCGAGAAACTTGCTGATAAACTTGGATTAGATCTTAAATCCATTGATATGTTTGAAATCAATGAAGCATTTGCGAGTCAGGCGTATGCGGTGAGCCGTGATCTTGGACTTGATCCTGAAAAGGTTAATATTTATGGTGGCGGAATCTCCATCGGACATCCAATCGGAGCAACAGGCGCAATGCTTACTGTAAAAGTAATGTATGAGTTAATGAGAACAGATAAAAAAGATGCAATGATTAGCATGTGTATTGGTGGAGGACAGGGAATCTCTATGTACTTTACAAAATGCGAAGCATAATTTGATGTATAAAAAGTCCGTCTATGTATTAATTATCAATGTTCATAGACGGACTTTTGAATTTATAGAAATAATACCATCCTGAAAGATGAAAATATCAGAATGGTAAAAAGGAAGTTATCTGATGAAATTTGTTGCAATGGGTTCCTCACGTTGAGGAAGTGGAATGCCGTTGGATTTTCCAGCTTCAATACATTTTAAAAGCCAACTCATGTTAAGAGCAAGTGTGCGCATGGTTTGAAGTCCTTCGAGATCTTTTTCTATGTCTGTTGGTTTCAAGCCGTGAACCTGATTCCAATATTGAGATGGAACAATTGGCATATTACACATTGCAAAATACATGTTCATCTGGGAGAAGGCTTCAGAAGCACCTCCTCTGCGACAGGAAACAACTGCGGCAGCTGGTTTGTTTTCAAGATAAGAACTTCCACTGAAGAAAAGACGATCCATAAAAGAAGAAAGAGAACCAGTGGAAGATCCATAATAAACAGCGGATCCAAATACGAATCCATCAGTATCCTTTGCTTTTTCTAAAAATATCTTTAAAATATCATCAAATACACAGGTTCCGCTTTCTTGACATTGACAGCATCCGATACATCCTTGGACAGTGCTTCCAATCCAAAAAATTTCAGAATCAATTGCTTCTTTTTTTAATTGCATCTGAATTTCTTGTAAAGCACGGTGTGTACAGCCATTTTTATGTGGGGATCCATTTACTAATAATACTTTCATGTTATTGAGCCTCCTTGCTTAAAGCATAATATTGAACGATCTGCCTTACATTATAAACGTAGCAAAGGAGTATGGAATAATCAAGAAAGAAAAACTATTAGTTGCATAATGCGCAACAATAAATTAAAAGATTGAAAGAAACAGTAAGAGAATTTCAATCTTTTAATATGTAATCAAATCAAATTCAGATATTCCAGCGCCTGGCGGATTCCGCCGTCTTCCAAGGCGCCGGTCACATAATCAGCCTGTGATTTCAAGTCTTTAGATCCATTTCCCATAGCAACCTTAAATCCGGCAGCCTGGAACATTGGCAAGTCATTATTGCTATCGCCGAAAGCAATAACATCCCTCTTTTCGTATCCAAGTACATTACTCATAACACTGATCGCAAGTCCTTTGGAACAGCCTTTCATGACAAATTCAATCGTTCTTCCAACAAAAGATCCACTGTGAATAATATAATCATACCATAGGGATAATTCCTGGCATAATTTCTCTGGATTACATCCGGGTGTGCGCTTGGCACTTATTTTGTTAAAGTGAAGATTATGTTCATTTCCACGAATAGGAAGCAGTTTGTTACCGAGTTCCTGAGTGATCAGATCAGCAAACCAGTCTATGTCACTTGTATATTCATCCAGATTATAGTACATATAATCATTGCCTTCCAGTACAGGAATAAAACCGTTTGCCTTAATGATCTCTACGGTCTTCCATGCCAGGTCGGTTGGCATCTCACGCTCAAATACCCGCGTTCCATTATATTCGATATATGCTCCAAGATTAGCGATAAGTCCGTTAAATCCAATCTCCTTCATAAGATATTCAGGAACAAAAGCGTTTGAACGACCGGTACAGATGAAAGTCTTATGTCCGTTTTTTCTCAACTGTTGAAGTGCAAGTTTTGTATCTTCTGGTGTTCCTTTTACAATATCTAAAATTGTTCCATCTGCATCAAAGAAAAGACATTTTCCCATTGTAAGTATTCCTTCTATATTATAGTATTATCTCTCACCTAAAAATCCCATAAACTTACGTACAGAGTAATTCAGGATAAGATCCTCCGGAATGTCAGCTTTTCGAGCCAAAGCTTCGGCATACTGGAAGTCACCGATATGTTCGGTGCCGTGGCTGTCACTGGAGAATAGAACCGGATAATTAAAGTGCTTGGACAGATTCAATATTAAGAGATCAGCATAGGTCGTATCCCCACGATATCCATCTGGACTTAAAGAACTGTTATTGATCTCAAGCAGAACATGGTTCTCCATTGCAGCACGGAAAAGCGCAAAATAATCTACCGGGAATTTTTCGTCATCGCAATGACCGATGATATTAACATTAGGATTCTCCATAGTCTTGATATAAGCACGGGTGTTCTCATCTGCTGTTCCGGATTTGAAAATTGGACGATGCATACTTGCTATAACATAATCCAGAGACTCTAAAATCTCATCATCAAGATCCAGTTTTCCTTCTTGATCCAGAATATTTACCTCTGCACCGTAAAGCATTCTAACACCGAGACGCTTTGGTTGTGCAAATGCAAGGCTGCGGAAATAAGAAATGCGTCCGCCACCAAGCGTTTTCGGACCATGATCGGAAATTCCAAGCATCTTAAGCCCGGCTGCATTGGCAGCTTTTGCCATATCAGTCATGGTTGCACAGGTTCCGTGCCCGCTGGCGATGGAATGTGTGTGGATATCAAATTCATAAGAAGCCATATAATCCAACCCTTCTTTCTAATCGTTCGCGCGAGAGACACAGTGTCGATTAACGTGTCATGTCGCATATATACCCTAATTATGCGGTATTTTGAGTAAAATGTCAATTAATTCGAGGTAAAATACAGAGAAAAAACAAATAAAACACAACACAAACCATGTTGGGATTTATTGTAACTTTACAGAAATATAATGTGGGATGTATTGTGTTTTGATTGACTTTGGGGGATAAATAAAGTATAATAAATGTTAATATTGGAAGAAAGGAGTTTAAGAGCAAAATGGGACTTTATACTTATGACAGTACTCCCATCCCGAAGTCGGACAGAATTCCAAAACTGGTAGAAAACCTGTATGCGAAGATGCCTGAGATTGAGTCGGCGAGAGCAGTACTGATTACGGAGTCGTACAAACAGACTGAGAATGAACCAATGATCATCCGTAGAGCAAAAGCGTTCCAGCATATTTTGGAGAATATTCCGATCACAATCCGTGACCTGGAACTTGTTGTTGGAAGCAGCACACTTGCCCCAAGAGGATGCCAGACATTTCCGGAGTTCTCTTACGAGTGGTTGGAGGCAGAGTTTGATACAGTTGAAACAAGAAGTGCCGACCCGTTCTATATCTCTGAGCAGACGAAGAAGGAACTGAAAGAGGCGAATGCTTACTGGAAGGGCCGTACAACAAGTGACCTGGCTACAGCATATATGGAGCCGGAGACATTACTTGACATTGAACACAATATCTTTACACCTGGAAACTATTTCTATAATGGTGTAGGACATGTGACAGTTAAGTATGGTGAAGTTCTCGAGATCGGATTTTCCGGAATCCGCAAGAAAGCAGAAGATGAGCTTGCTTCTATGAAGGTCAGTGATGGTAACTATCAGAGAAAATCACGTTTCCTTGAGGCAGTGATGATCAGCTGTGATGCAGCAATCACATATGCCCGCCGTTATGCAAAGCTTGCACTTGAGATGGCTGAGAAATGTTCTGATCCGGTAAGAAAGAAAGAACTTCTTATCATTGCACAGAATTGTGCGAATGTACCGGAGAAGGGTGCGACAGGATTCTATGAAGCTTGTCAGTCCTTCTGGTTTGTACAGCAGCTGTTACAGATCGAGTCCAGTGGACATTCAATCTCCCCTGGAAGATTCGACCAGTATATGTATCCTTATTATAAGAAGGATCTCGACAGCGGAAAGATCACAAGAGAGTTTGCACAGGAACTGTTGGATTGTATCTGGGTTAAATTAAATGACCTGAACAAGTGCCGTGATGCGGCTTCAGCAGAAGGATTCGCAGGTTACAGTCTGTTCCAGAACCTGATTGTAGGAGGACAGAATGAAGAGGGTATAGATGTTACGAATGATCTTTCATTTATGTGTATTACATCATCTATGCATGTATTCCTTCCAATGCCTTCTCTTTCCGTAAGAGTTTGGAATGGATCACCACATGAATTCCTGATTTATGCAGCAGAACTTACAAGAACAGGAATCGGACTCCCGGCGTATTATAATGATGAGGTTATTATCCCGTCACTGGAGAGCCGTGGACTGACTTTACAGGATGCGAGAGACTACAATATCATCGGATGTGTAGAACCACAGAAGTCTGGTAAGACGAACGGATGGCATGATGCAGCATTCTTCAATATGTGTCGTCCGCTGGAACTGGTATTTTCAAATGGTGTGGACAAGGGTGTACAGATTGGTCCAAAGACAGGTAATGTTGAGGATATGAAGACATTTGATGAATTCTATGATGCTTATAAAGCACAGATGGATTACGCAATCGCACTACTTGTTAATGCTGACAATGCTATTGATATGGCACACGCAGAGAGAGCACCGCTTCCGTTCTTGGCAAGTATGGTCGATGACTGTATCAAGAGAGGAAAGACACTGGAACAGGGAGGAGCTGTATATAACTTTACAGGTCCGCAGGGATTCGGTGTTGCCAACATGGCGGATGCACTTTACGCAGTAAAGAAACTCGTTTATGACGAGAACAAGATTACAATGCATGATCTGAAGATGGCTCTCAGTACAAACTATGGAAAGGGTCTGAGCAGTGATGATGTTGCAGAGATGGTATCAGAAGTGGCTTCTGCTATGAAGTCTGCCGGACAGCCGGTAGGCGAGAAAGAAGTTGCGGCAATCCTGAAGACTGTTGTTGCAGCGACAGAATCAGAGCAGGTGAAGGCGAATGGTGAGAGAATCCTCAAGCTGATTGATGCAGTGCCGAAGTTCGGAAATGATATTCCGGAGGTTGATGCATTTGCAAGAGACGTTGCCTATACTTATACAAAACCACTGGAGAAATACAAAAATCCACGTGGAGGTATGTTCCAGGCGGGATTATATCCAGTATCAGCGAATGTACCGCTTGGCGGACAGACAGGAGCCACACCGGACGGACGTCTGGCACATATGCCGGTAGCCGATGGAGTATCGCCATCAGCCGGTAAGGATGTGAACGGACCGACAGCAGCTGCAAACTCCGTTTCCAGACTGGATCACTTTATTGCTTCGAATGGAACACTGTTCAATCAGAAGTTTCATCCGTCTGCACTGAGTGGAAGAGAAGGACTTGAGAAGTTTGTAGGACTGATCCAGTCATACTTTGATCAGAAGGGAAGCCACATGCAGTTTAACGTTGTCAGCCGTGAAACACTTCTGGACGCACAGGAGCATCCGGAACAGTACAAACATCTGGTTGTACGTGTAGCTGGATATAGTGCACTGTTTACGACATTGTCCAAGTCACTGCAGGATGATATCATCCGCAGAACAGAGCAGGGATTTTAAGAATAAGAGGGAGACAGCATGGAAGAATATCTGAAGACCAAAGGAAGAATCTTCGATATCCAGCGGTATTCCATCCATGATGGGAATGGAATTCGAACCATCGTGTTCCTGAAGGGGTGCGTGCTCAGATGCCGCTGGTGCTGTAATCCGGAATCGCAGCACTACGAGATCGAGACAATGATGGTGCAGGGAGAACCAAAAGTGATCGGTGAGGACACAACGGTTGCGGAAGTGATGAAGACGGTAGAAAAAGATCGTACTTATTATAGAAG
>SKER01001176.1_pt1 | contig 22800 bp, 20 predicted proteins | sample 4826961 | NCBI WGS metagenome assembly SKER01 (sample SAMN11008804, study PRJNA524170) | human gut metagenome | biome: Human fecal sample; material: Feces; isolation source: fecal sample from pouch patient p47 | host: Homo sapiens | place: Israel: Tel-Aviv | collected 2016-11-16 | reverse complement strand
GCGGTAACATGGGTTCAAATCCCGTACGGGTCATATGGAGGATTAGCTCAGCTGGGAGAGCATCTGCCTTACAAGCAGAGGGTCACAGGTTCGAGCCCTGTATCCTCCATTTTTTATTTTCAATTTCTTTTTATTTTCAATTACATGGCAAAAGCAGCTCAGGAACAAATCCTCAGCTGTTTTTTCTTTATCTATTCTCTTTTTTAGCAAAAATCAGTCCAGATCCAGCTGTCGCTTGACTTCGTTTGTCATGTTGTCAGCCGGGATGACGATTTCCCGGGAGCTGTGGCCTAAGAAGGCCTCCATGGCCTTTGGGGCAGGGCCGGTCAGGTCAGTCAGTTCCTTAAGGGCTGGCAGGCCTTTTTCCTTAACAGTTTGCCCGCTGATGGCATGGTAGACGGTTTCCGGGAACTTGTAAGGGCTGGCAGTAGAGAGGACGACAGTTGGTTTATCGTCTTCTTCCTTAAAGCGCTTGGCGGCTAAAGAAGCAACAGCCGTGTGCGGGTCGATGACATAGCCGCTCTCTTCGTAAACCCGCTTGATTTCGCCTTCGATTTCTTCTGGAGTGGCGTAGTCGGCCCAGAAGCTGGAAAGCTTCTTTTGCATATCTTCTGGCAATTGGTATTCGCCCTTTGTATTCAGCTGCTCCATCAAAGACTTGACTGTGGCCGGGTCCTGGCAGAGGTCAAAGAGCAGGCGCTCCAGGTTGCTGGAGACCAGGATGTCCATGGATGGGGAGTTGGTCACGTAGAAGTCCCGCTTCTTGTCATACTTGCCCGTCTTGAAAAAGTCGGTCAAGACATTGTTCTTGTTGGAAGCGCAGATCAGGCGGCCGACTGGCAGGCCCAGTTTTTGAGCATAATAGCCGGCCAGAATATCGCCGAAATTGCCAGTTGGCACGGAGAAATTGACGGGATCGCCGAAGGCAATGGCTTCTTGGTCCAGCAGCTGCTTGTAGGCAGCGAAGTAGTAGACGACCTGGGGCAAGAGGCGGCCAACATTCATGGAGTTGGCGCTGGAGAAGGTCAAATTGTGGTCAGCCAGCAAACTGTTCATGTCCGAGTCGTTAAAAATCTGCTTGACCCTGGTCTGGGCCTGGTCAAAGTTGCCCTCAACCGCTACAGCCACGGTGTTGTCGCTGTTTTCGCTCAGCATCTGCTTGAGCTGGATCGGGGCCACCCCTTGGTAAGGGTAAAAGACGATGACCCGGGTTTTGGCTAAGGACTGGAAGCCCCGCATGGCGGCGGTCCCGGTGTCCCCGGAAGTCGCGGTCAAAATCACGATCCCCCTGTGGTCGTCTGAGTTTTCCAAGGCTGTCTTCATCAAGCGGGGCAGGCACTGCAAGGCCACGTCCTTAAAGGCCAGGGTTGGCCCGTGGAAGAGCTCAAGGTAGTAATTGCCGGCCTTCTTATCAGTCAGCGGGGCGATCCGGTCGTCATCCCATTGCTGGCCGTAGGCGCCTTTAACAATCTCTGCCAGCTGCTCTGCACTGTAGTCAGTCAAGAAGAGGGCCAGGATCTTTTTAGCCATATCCTGGTAAGGCAGGGCAAAAATCTCCTTTAAGGCAGCGGCTGAAAATGGAGCCGGAAATTCTTTAGGCACGAAAAGGCCGCCATCTGGGGACAGGCCTTGGACGATTGCCTGGGCAACGGTAACTTCCTGCCCCTGGCTGCGGGTACTGCGGTAAATCATAAATCCTCCCTAAAAGTCAGATGCGTGATCTGTAAACTAGTAACGATGGTTGAAAAAAGATTTTTTCCTTTATGGCTAATTATAACGGGGAAATCATTTTTCTAAAAGGGAAAACATGATAAAATGATTAAAAAACTAGCGATTGCCAATTATTGAGGTGAAATAGCGTGAAAATCAAAGTTCCAGCATCCAGCGCCAACCTGGGCCCGGGTTTCGACTCCATCGGGGTGGCCATTTCCTTGTACCTAGCCATTGAAGTAATCGGGGAGAGCGACCACTGGCAGGTAGACCATAACTTAGGGGACCTGCCAAGCGGGAAAGACAATATGATCGTCCAGGCGGCTTTAAGCGTCAAGCCGGATTTAACCCCCCAGCACCTGCGGGTGGAATCAGACATCCCCCTGGCTCATGGCCTGGGCTCCAGTTCCAGCGCCATCGTGGGCGGGATTGAACTGGCCGACCAATTGGGGCAACTCAACCTGGCTCCCCATGAAAAAATCGAAATCGCGGCCCAACTGGAAGGGCACCCGGACAATGTAGCCCCAACCATTCTGGGCAGCCTGGTTGTCGGCTGCAAGGTCAACGGCCACTTTACAGCCGTCAAGGCCCCGGTACCGCCTTTTGCCATGATCGCCTACATCCCGGCCTATAACTTAAAGACCAGCGATGCCCGGGCCGTTTTGCCCAAGCAGCTTTCCTTTAAAGAGGCGGTTCAGGCCAGTGCCGTGGCCAACACGGCGGTAGCGGCCCTTTTTGCCCAGGATTATGAAAAGGCCGGGGAATTAATGGAGGCTGACCTCTTCCATGAGCGCTACAGAAGCAAATTGGTGCCGGAACTGGAGATCATCCGCAATGTCGGCCATGAGCATGGGGCGGTAGCGACCTACCTGTCAGGAGCCGGCCCGACCATTATGAGCCTGGTTGACCCCCAGCATATCAGCGACTTTGTCGACGCGGTCAGAGAGGCGGGCTTAAAGGATGAAATCCGCCGGCTGGAAGTTGCCCCGCGGGGTGCTTTTTGGCAGAAATGAAATAAGGAAGAAAAGGGCGGGCTGGACAGGAAAAGGAAGTTTTTGAGCAAAAATCTTGCCAAAAGGCTTGCATTCCTGTCGCATTTCTGTATAATAAATAAATGTCGGTTGACGAAAGTCAGCCGCAGCCTACTTGGGTCGTTAGCTCAGCTGGCAGAGCACCGGACTCTTAATCCGGGTGTCCAGGGTTCGATCCCCTGACGACCCATCGCGAGACATCATGCGTGTGCATGATGTCTTTTTTTGCTTTTAGGCAAATATTTCAAGGCAGTTAAGGGCGGGTAAAATATTACAAATGTTACAAAAAATGTCTTCCCTGTAATCTCTTCTTAACTGGACCGTTACTTTTTTGCTATGGTTTTGAAATTTGGCCCTGTTAACATATAGACTGTCAAATGACATAAGAGTAGCAAGAAGGAATTTGCCAAAGGAGAAGTAACTTGGCAGATGAGAGCTTGCGACAAGCAAAGGAGAATTTTTTTGAACATCAAATCTAACGTACTTAAATCAGTATTTGCTGCAGGCTTGGCTTTGACTGGCGTGGCAGCGATCGGCTTAGGCACGAACGGTCAAGCAGACGCGGCAACCATCGGTGACAGCGTAACGGTTGACTACATTGATGGACAATCAATTGCAACTTGGTCAAATTACTACACTGCTACGGTTACCGGTTCCGTTAAGGACGGCAGCTCATGGAAGGTAGTTAAGACTGCCCGCGACGCTTCAGGTGAAAAGTGGTACAAGATCGGCAACCGCCAATGGATCATGGCCAAGTACACCACTGAAGCAGCAACTGCTTCAAACAGCACTTACAACGCGAATACTACCAGCACTAACACTGCTAACAACACGACCAGTTCAACTACTGGCTACACTACGAGCTACAGCTCATCAGCAAATAACTACGGCTACGGCTCAAGCTATAACTACAGCTACAGCGCGAATACTGGCTCAGCCAACACTTCCAGCTACAGCGCAAGCACGACCAGTTCAAGCACTTCTGCTTCAACTTCAACTGCTTCCGCAAGCACTTCCAGCTCAACTTCAACTTCTTCATCATCATCTGAAGAAGCAGCTAAGGCTTGGATCGCAAGCAAGGAAAGCGGCGGCTCATACACTGCCTCAAACGGTAACTACTACGGCAAGTACCAATTGAGCTTGAGCTACTTGAATGGTGACACTTCTGCTGCCAACCAGGAAAAGGTTGCCAACAGCTACGTTCAAAGCCGGTATGGTTCATGGACTGCAGCTAAGGCCTTCTGGCAAGCTAACGGCTGGTACTAATCAGCTGCTGGTCAAAGATGGTTCCTTTCGGGGAACCGTCTTTTTCTTTGCCTTTTTGTGGAGAAAAAAGCTGCTAAACAAGTTATAATAAAAGAGATAGGATAGAATTTGAATTGAGAAACAGAGGTTCAAAGATGAAGAAATTTTTCATAAGCGTGGCAGCTGCTTTGGCAATCGGGACGGCTTTCGCGGCCAGCCAGGTAAGACCAGTTGCAGCCAGTAGCCGGCAGGCGGTTTTTACCCTGCCTAAGGGCTATACTAAGGCCAACTTGAAGAAGGCCTACTGGTACTCCAACTTGTCTAAGAGCCAGCAGAAAAAGTGGCTGAATAACAAGAAGAACGCGGCTTGGCTGAAGAAGTGGCGGAAGATCAACGTTAAGGGGATGCAGGCCAATACTTTTGACCAAAGTTCCTGGTCAGAGTCCACCAAGGACAACAAGACAATTGTTAAATTGACCAATGGCCACTTGAATACCAGTCAGTCCAAGACCTTAGCTAAGTACTCCCTCCGCTTGATCAACCAGGCCCGGGCCAAGCTGGGCCTGAAGAAGTGGAAGTACAGCAAGGGGACCCAGAAGCTGGCCTTGGAAATTTCCAAGGAATACGTGGCAAACAAGAAGACCATCGCCACTGGCCACTATGTACCAGGGATCGTCCGGGCCACTAACCGGGTCGGCTTGAAATTGCCAGGCAACTACAACTATGTCGAAGACATGGCCGGCTTTAAGGACGGCAGTCAGATGACCATGACGGCTATGAAGAAGGACATCTACTTTGGCTTGAAGACCATGATGTTTGGCTACCGCTATGCTAACCAGAGCAAGGTCAAGCAGCTGAGCCAGTACACGGAATGGGAGCACGCCGGGGACCTCATGAATACCCAGGGCGGCAAGTATGACGGCGACTGGGACTACTACGGCTTTAACGTTTCCTACACTAACGGCACTTACTCCCTGCACTATATCGGAGTGCCAGCCCACCTTAAGTGGGCCTACGGCGGCGCCTACTGGGGCAGCTTTAAGGCTTAGGGAAGAATAGACAAAAGAATAATGTGTAAAGAGGCTAAGCAATCAGCCTCTTTTTTCGTGCTGTTTTATTGGAGCATGATCTGTTTTATATCTTTTGGCCAATAACTGGTCTAAGTTTTTCAGCTTTGCATGTTAAATTTTCTCCTCAAAAGAAGTTAATAATCTAATTTTTGTAAGCCTTTTCTAAAAAGATGGCAAAGAAAAGGGGGAAGGGTCTTAACATTGGTCTAATTTTCAACTATAGTATTGGCCATAGAAAGAAATCAAAAAAAGAAGTAAAAAAACGAGGCAAAAACAGATGAAAGCAGCAAGCAGATTAGAAGCAGATTCAATTGGCAGTCTTGAAGTCCCGACAGCCGCCTACTACGGGGTCCAGGCTGAACGGGCCAGACGGAATTTTGAAATTACGCACTTAAAGATGAGTCCAGTTTTTCTGAGCAACCTGGCCTTGATCAAAAAGGCAGCTGCCAGCGTAAACTTTGAAATTGGTCTACTCACTAAGCCGCAGGCTGACGCGATTAAAACTGCTTGCGATGAAGTGATTGCCGGCAAATTCGCGGAAGATTTCATCGTCGACCCAATCCAAGGCGGGGCCGGGACTAGCGCTAACATGAACATGAACGAGGTTATTGCTAACCGGGCAAACGAGCTTTTAGGCGGCAAGCGGGGGACTTACGACCTGGTTCACCCTAACGACCAGGTCAACATGGCCCAGTCTACCAACGACACCATTCCAACGGCTGGCAAGATGACCACCATCCTGCTCAGTGAAAAGCTGGTCGCCAGCCTGGACAAGTTGGAAGCTTCACTGCGGATCAAGGCAGATGAATTCTCTGATGTGATCAAGATGGGCCGGACCCAGCTGCAAGACGCCGTGCCGATGACCTTGGGTGACAGCTTTGCCGGCTACGCTTCAATGGTCAGCCGCTTAAAGAAGCGTTTGGAAAAAGCCACCATGGAAATGCACGAGATCAACCTAGGGGCAACGGCGATCGGGACTGGGATTAACGCTTCCCAGTATTACGAAGACCACATCGCCGTGCAGTTGAGCAAGCTCTTTGGCTTTGAGCTCAAGCAGGCCGACGACCTCTTTGACGCTACGGAAAACCTGGACTCCTTCGTGGAAGTGTCTGGTGCCCTTAAGGCCTGCGCCATCAGCCTGTCCAAGATGTCCAACGACCTCCGTCTTTTGTCTTCCGGCCCGCGTTGCGGTTTTGCCGAAATCAACCTGCCAGCCAAGCAAAACGGGTCTTCCATCATGCCGGGCAAGGTCAACCCGGTTATCCCGGAAGTCGTCAGCCAGGCGGCCTTCCTGGTCTGCGGCCACGACACCACCATCACCATGGCGGCAGAAGCCGGGCAACTGGAACTGAACGCTTTTGAACCAGTTGTCTTCTATCAGCTTTTCGAATCCTTTACGGCTTTGACCGGGGCAGTCGATACCTTGGTAGAAAACTGCATTACGGGCATCACCGCCAACAAGGGCCGCTGCAAGCAGCTCAAGGAAGGTAGCGTCGGCATCGCCACGGTTCTTTGCCCATACCTGGGCTACCAGCTCTCAGCTAAGATCGCCAAGCGGGCCCTTAAGGAAAAGCGCAGCGTCCGGGAACTGGTCCTGGAAAGTCACTTGATGAGTGAAGAAAAGCTGGACGGTTTATTAGGATAGTTTGATCAATCCTGTTTAGACAAAAAAGCTGGGACAAGTTTGCTTGTCCCGGCTTTTTGCATGGTATGAATATTAATTTTTAGCGCCCAGCTGCTGGAGGAACTTCTGCCAGCCAGCTTCACCCTTTGCGTCGGCTTTGTAGACCCCGGCATCGGCCAGGACCTGGTCAAAAATGTCCAGGAGGGCTTGCTGCAGGAGCTGGTCAACGTTTTCTTCATTAATGTCTGGCTGCTTTTCCTGCAATTTTTTAGCCCATGGCAGGTGGATCTTAGCGATTTGGTTGTCCTGGCCAAGCAGGTATTTCTTGACCTCGCCCAGCTCGCCCTTTAGGCGTCCAGGCAGGATGGCCCGGCCCATGACTTCGATCAGGCCGATGTTTTCCTTCTTGATGTGCCACTTATCCTGGTGGGGGTGGAAGATGCCCAGCGGGTAGTCGCTGCTAGTGCTGTTATCACGCAAAACCAGCTCTAGCACGTATTCATCCCCGTCCTTATGGGCAATTGGCGTAACTGTATGGTGGCGGGCAGTTTTGTCTTCGGCCACAATCCCCAGGCCGGGATCGCTGTACTTTTGCCAGGATTTGATGATCTTAGTGCCTAATTCAAGCAAGGCTTCAGTATCCTGGCTAACCAAGCGGATGTCGCTCATTGGCCAGTCAACGATGCCGCCTTTTACCTGCGGGTAGCCGGCAAAAGTGAGCTTCTCTTTGACCGGGGCGTTCATCATTGGGAAGCAGTGGCCGCCACCCTGATAGTGCTCATGGGACAGAAGGGAGCCGCCGACGATTGGCAGGTCAGCATTTGACCCGACCATGTAGTGGGGGAAGGTCTTGACGATTTCCAGCAGGTTGATCAGGGTCTGCTGGTTGATGACCATTGGCTCATGGATCTGGTCCAAAAAGATGCAGTGCTCGTTGAAGTAGGCATAAGGGGAGTACTGCATCCCCCATTTTTCCCCGCCGATATTCATGCGGATGATCCGCAGATTGCTTCTGGCATTCTTCCCATAGTTGCCCAGGTAGCCTTCATTTTCCAGGCAGAGATCGCATTTCGGGTAGTCCGTATCCTTCTTTTTGGCCGCGGCGGCAATAGCCTTGGGATCCTTTTCCGGCTTGGAGAGGTTGATAGTGATTTCCAAGGGGTGGCCGTAGGAGCTCTTGCCGGAGAAGACGATGTTCTTGGCAATCGCGGCCTTTTTGACATAGTTGTTGTGGGTAGAGAGATCATAGAACCAGTCGGTCGCTGCCTTGGGGCTTTGGTCGTACTTGTTCCAGAAAAGCCCGTTGACCTTGCTTGGGGCCGGGGTTAAAAAATCGGCCAGCTGGTCGGCCAGGATCTCCCGGCTGGTCACGTCATCTGGAATCTTGCCTCTTTTAACGGCCAGGTCAACCAGTTGCAGCAAGCTGTCTTCGCCGGAAGCCTGCTCCTCAACGTCTCCGTCGCCAACTAGGGCCTGCAGGCGGTTGAAGAGGTAGACCCGGTCCATTTCCTGGTAATCAGTATTAGCGATAATTTTTTGCACGAAGTTCTCAATCAGCATTTTAGCTTGTTGTCTCCTTAGTTCTTACAGCTTGTGGGTTCCGTCAACGATCTTGGCTTCGTAGAAGCTGGCGGCATAACCAATGGTGTCTTGGTAGATCTTGCCGACCTTTTCCTTGAATGCTTCGGCATGGTCTTCTTTGACGATAGCAATCGCGCTGCCGCCAAAGCCCCCGCCAATCATTCTGGCGCAAAGGCAGCCTTCTTGCTGCCAGGCACTTCCCGCCAGTGTGTCCAGTTCCTTGCCGGTAACTTCATAGTCAAAGTGCAGGGAAACGTGGGAGGCGTTGATCAAACGGCCCAGCCGGTCTAAGTCCTTGTCTGCCATGGCCTTGGTCGCCTTGATGGTTCTTTGGTTTTCAAAAACGGCATGGCGGGCCCGCTTAAGCAGGGTCTCGTCATTGATCAAGTAGGAGTATTCATCAAAAGTTTCTTCATCAAGATCGCCTAAGTGGTCAATATTGAGCTTTGCCTGCAGCTTGGAAGTTGCTTCCTGGCATTCACGGACGCGGTCATTGTAGGCGGAGTCAGCCAGGCTGTGCTTTTTGTTGGTGGACATAATGATGATTTCGTAGTCGCCCAAGTCCAGCGGCAGGTAGTCATACTGCAAAGTCGCGCAGTCAAGGAAGATAGCCTGGTCTTTCTTGGACATGTTGACGGCAAACTGGTCCATGATCCCGGAAGAGAGACCGATAAATTCGTTTTCGGTCTTCTGGCCGAGCTGAGCCAGCTTGACTGGATCGATTTCCAGTCCGTATTCTTCAGTTAAAACATGGCCAACCAGCATTTCAATTGAGGCCGATGATGACAGGCCAGCCCCGTATGGCAAGTTGCCCCAAACATAGAGGTTGAAGCCATGGTCAATTTCACTTGTCTCGTCTTGCACGTAGGCGGTCATGCCTTTGAAGTAGTTGATCCACTTGTGGTCAGGGTCATTTTCTAACTCGCGGTCGCCTATTTCAAAAACAACCAGGTCGTCATCCATATTGCCGGAGCAGATGGCGATTTTCTTGTCGCTTCTGGGGCCGTAAGCGGCATAGGTCCCTAAGCTGATGGCACAAGGGAAGACATGGCCGCCGTTGTAGTCGGTGTGTTCACCGATGATGTTGATCCGACCTGGTGAGAAGAAGAGGTCGGCTGCTTTTTGCTTAAAAATCTGCTCAAAATTATTTTTTAAAAAATCAGTGTTCATTTTTTGTTTCCTTTTGTTATGATTTGTTTGTCAATAATATTCTAACCGCTTTCATGGAAATAAACAATGTTTTAGGAGAAAAAAGGCAAAAGAAGATGAAACTAACATTCAAGAAATATGGACAGCTCCAAGGGAGAGACCTTTGCGAGTTTGTCCTGGAAAATGATCATGGTATGTCTGAACTACGGGGCCACTTTGGAAGACGTATTTGTCCCGGTAGATGGGGCAAAGCGCCATGTTATCCTCTCTTTAAAGCAGGCAGAGGACTATAGCAAAGAGCGCAATTTCTTAGGCGGGACGGTTGGCCGGATTGCTGGCCGGGTCTGGCGTGGGCAGTGGAAGAACGGTGACCATATCCTCCAATTGCCAATTAATGATGGCGAAAACCACATTCACGGCGGCTTTGGGACCGACCAGCAGGTTTGGTCCTTCAGACCAGAGCAAGGGGAAGACTTTGTCTCCGTTCACTTCCGCTTGCTTGATCCAGATGGTCATAATGGCTTTCCCGGCAACCTGCAGCTTGCGGCAACTTATACGTTGAATAATTCAGGTGAACTTTTGTATGATTTGACGGCATACTCAGACAAGCTGACAATTTTTAATCCGACCAACCATACTTACTTCTGCCTGGACGGGCTGGGGACCAAAATCGACCAGACCAAGCTTTTCCTTGACGCGGACTACTATCTGCCAGTAAAGGAAGATGGCCTGCCGGTTGGCGGAATGGAGGCAGTTGAAGGCACGGCCTTTGATTTCAGAAAGGGTAAGAGCATGGAGGAAGCCTTAAAGAGCGGGGATGCACAGATTGCCTTGCGTAAGGGGCTTGACCACCCCTTTATCTTGAATGGGCAAAAGACTGCTGTTAGAGTTGTGGCTAGCGATGGCAAGGTTTCCATGAAGATGAGCACGAACGCGCCAGCAATCGTCATTTATACGGCCAACAGTTTTGGCAAGGGGGAAAAGCTGGTCAAGGACCTGCCACAATATGGCGGCTTGACCTTGGAGGCGCAGAACGCGCCTGCTCCAGGCAATGACCTGCGGGAAATTACCCTTGAACCAGGCAAGAGCTGGCAGCGGCAGGTAAGCTGGAAATTTGAATATTAATAGCTACGAGTATTACGGCATATTGACGAATTTTAAAAGGACTTTCAGGGATAAAACAAACAAAAAACAACAAAACGCAACTGAAAGGGTTTACAAAAATAAAAGATGGTGTTACTATTAAGATCGTCAGCAAGAAAATTATTCTGATTGTGGATTGTTACTATTAAATTAGGCAAAACCGCGCTTCAGACTCCGTGAAAGGAGCCTTGGGGTGCGGTTTTTCTTTGCTAGCAGTCCGGGATAAAAAACAAAGAGGTAAAAAATGTCTGAAGAAACTATCAGCAAAGAAGAAATTTCAATGACCGGCTTTGCGATCGTTGCTTATGCCGGCGACGCGCGGACGGCCCTGCTCAAGGCCATGGATGAAGCCAGCCAGGGCCATATTTCCAAGGCCAAAGACCTGGTCAAAGATGCAGAAGCTTCAATCAACGATGCCCACAATGAACAGACCAAGCTGCTGAGCAAAGAAGCCGGCGGGATGGATCTGGACGTTACTTTTATCATGGTTCATGGCCAGGACACCTTGATGACGACCATGCTTTTGAAGGATCAGATGAAGACCATCATCGACTTGTATGACCGGGTCAACCAGCTGGAAGGCAAGATCACCGACTAGAATTTGGACGAAACTATCTCAAAAAAGCGCTTGCACATAGTGTTCGATTATATTAGAATAACCATCGCAAGCAAAAACTTATAACTGAATATGGATTGTTACTATTAAATTAGGCAAAACCGCACTTAGTTTCTCTATTCTCGTTGTTGAATGAATCGGATGGACTATAGATGCGGTTTTTTTTGCCCAAATGGGCGGAAGAGCTGTTTTCAATGCTAGGCAACTGGAATGGAGATCTGCTGAGAAAGTTTAAGGAGGAAATGCTCTTGAAGATCGTACAGGTTTTGAACAATAATGTTGCGGTTGTTAATGGCCATGACGGAAAACCGGCAATTGTAATGGGCAATGGTTTAGCGTTTGGCAAGAAAAAAGGGGATGTGGTCGAAAAGAAGAAAGTAGTATCCACTTTTATGCTGCGGGACAAGCATACTGTCGATGATTTGACGACTTTGCTTGAGGACGTGCCGGCAGACTTTGTCGCGGTCAGCTATTCGCTGATCGAGCAGAGCCAGAAAAAATATAATTTTGCGGTGGAAAGCTACCTGTACGTAACCCTAACCCTCCACCTTTATTCAGCCTATCAGCGGCTTGAAGAGGGTAGATACAGGGCTAACTACAGCTTGCCGGATCTTTCTGACAAGTATCCTGAAGCCTATAAGATTGCTGACGACTTTTTAACTGGCTTTAGGGAACGCTTGCGGGTTGATTTTCCTTTAAGTGAACGCAACAGTATTGCCCTGCATGTCATTAATGCCCACGGCGACCGGGTTTCCCAAGCCCCGCCGATTGACAGTCTGGACGACCAGTTAGTGAATATCATCAATGACATCCTCAGAAAAAACGGCATTGTCCGGAACAATGACAATTTGGATGATTACGGTCGCCTTCTGACCCATGTCAAGTATTTCGCCCGCCGTTTGCGCAAGGACCGGCAAGAGCAGGAAGTCCAGATTTCTGCCAGCAGTCTGGCCAGCATCGGCAATGACTTTCCAGAAGCTGAGCAGATTGTCAATAAAATTGCCGGCCGCATAGACTACGAGCTGGGGGTCAAAATTCCCAAATTAGAACGGCTCTACCTGGTAATCCACATTGCCAGGCTCCTTGACAGAAAAAAGATAATAATTATGTGCTGTGTGATTAATCGTGTGTAGTTAGTAAAAAAGTGTAAAGGAGAAAAAAATGCACGCTTTAGAAGCAAGAATGAACAAAATGAAGCCTGCTTTTGCGAAGTTTGCTGCCAACAAGTATGTGTCAGCGATTCGTGATGGCTTTATCGCGGCCATGCCAATCATTTTGTTCTCAAGTATTTTTAGTTTGATCGCTTATGTTCCAAATGCCTGGGGCTTTTACTGGCCAACGGCCGTAGCTAATGCCCTGGTTGTCCCATACAACTACTCCATGGGTCTCTTGTCTTTGTTTGTGACCGCGACCTGTGCCAAGAATTTGACGGACAGCTTGAACGTTAAGCTCCCAAAGACCACGCAGATCAACTCAATGTCTGTCATCATGGCAGCGGAAATCTGCTTCATCATCATTGCCATCGTGGTCAACCCTAAGACCGGGATCGACCTGTCCTACATGGGTACCCAGGGCCTGATTGCCTCATACCTGGTTGGCTGCATCGTTCCAAACATCTACAAGTTCTGCATTACCCACAATGTCCGGATCACCATGCCGGACCAAGTCCCGCAAAACATTGCCCAGACTTTCACGGACATCTTCCCAATGCTGTTCTCAGTTATTATCTTCTGGGTCTTGAACCTGGTCTTGCAGACGGCCTTCCATGCCAACCTGTCCCAATGCATTGTTAACCTCATGTCACCGCTCTTCCACGCCAGTGACTCCTACCTTGGCCTGTCTTTAATCGCCGGCGCCATGGCCTTCTTCTGGTTTGTCGGCATTCAGGGGCCATCAATCGTTATGCCGGCCGTTTCTGCCATTGAAACTACTAACGTTGGCCTGAACACTTCCCTGGTGCATGCAGGGATGCACGCCTCACACGTTTTGGCCGTCAACACCCAGGACTATGTCATGAACATGGGTGGTACCGGGTCAACCCTCGTTTTGGCCTTTATATTCCTCTTGATGTCCAAGTCTGCCCAGAACAAGGCAGTTGGCAAGGCATCAGTAATTCCGGTTACTTTCGGAGTTAATGAACCAATTCTGTTTGGTGCGCCGGTCATCATGAACCCGATCTTCTTCCTGCCATTTGTTGTAACGCCAATGGTCAACGTTATGATGTTCAAGTTCTTCGTTGACGTTTTGAAGATGAACTCCTTCATCGCCACCCTGCCATGGACTGTTCCAGCCCCAATCGGGATCGTTGTCGGTACTGGCTTTGCACCTTTGTCCTTTGTCTACGTTTTGCTCGCCCTCGCGGTCGACGTCTTGATTTGGTACCCATTCTTCCAGGTATACGACAATGACATCCTGGCCCAGGAAGAAGCTGCTGAAAAGGCAGAAAAGGCTGAAGCCGCCAAGGCAGAAAAAGAAGCCGCACCAGTTGCCGCAAGTTCAGTCAAGGAAGCTCCAAAGGCCGCTGCCAAGGACGTTTTGACTGAAGACACCAATGTCATGGTTATTTGTGCCGGTGGTGGTACCTCAGGTATTTTGGCCAAGGCCTTAAACAAGCTGGCCAAGGAAAAAGACCTGCCGTTGCACGCTGTGGCCAGAGCATACGGCCAGCACATGGACGTGATCGACGACATGGACTTAATTGTCCTTGCTCCGCAAATGGACTCCATGCGAGATAACCTGCAGGAAGTTGCCGACAAGGTTGGTGCTAAATTAGTGACGACTACTGGCCGGCAATATATCGAATTGACGCAAAAGAAGGACTTGGCCTTGAACTTCGTGGTCAACTCCCTTAAGGATTAGGAGGATAAAAATGACTGTTTACAAGCTACCAGAAGACTTTTATTTTGGCGGCGCCACGGCTGCCTACCAGGTAGAAGGGGCCACCAAGGAAGATGGCAAAGGGGAAGTGATCTGGGACAAGTACCTGCGTGAGCAGGGAACGATCAACCCGGATCCGGCTGCTGACTTTTACCACAGATATCCGGTTGACCTTGACCTGTGCAAAAAGTTCCACATTAATGCCATCCGCGTGTCCATTGACTGGGCCCGGATTTTTCCGGAGGGAACCGGCCGGCTGGAAGAGCGCGGGGTCAAGTACTACCATGCCCTGTTTAAAAAGTGCCGTGAAAACGGGGTAGAACCTTTTGTGACTCTACACCACTTTGATACGCCGCAAGCTCTGGAAGACAAGGGCGGCTGGTTGTCTAGCGAGATGCTGGATGCCTTCCTTGCCTATGCCAAGTACTGCTTTAAGGAATTTCCAGAAGTGAAGTACTGGATCACCATCAATGAACCGACTTCCATGGCTGGTCAGCAGTATGTTTCCGGGACTTTCCCGCCAGCCCGGGTTAATGAGTTTGCCAAGTGCTTCCAGGCAGAATACAATCAAAACTTGGTTCACGCCAGAATCGTGAACGCCTATAAAGCCGGCGGATATCCTGGCAAAATCGGGATCGTGCATGCCCTGCAGACTGTTTACCCGGCCAGCAGCAGCGCCGGCGACCAGCATGCCGCTGAACTCAAGGATGCCTTGGAAAACCGCTTCTACCTTGACGGGACTTTAGCAGGCAAGTACTCAAAGAAGACTTTGGACCTGGTCCGGGAAATCATTGAGGTCAATGGCCAGGAAATGATTGAGATCAAGGCCGAAGATGAGGAAATTCTGGCCCAGGCTGCCCAAAAGCTGGACTTTGTCGGCGTAAACTACTACTTCAGCAAGTTCATGAAGGAGTATCATGGGGAAAACATCATACACCACAACGGCAGCGGTGAAAAAGGGACTGACGTCAATAAGATGAACGGAGTGGGCGAAGAAGTCCACCCGGAAGGGATGCCGGCCACCGACTGGGACTGGATCATTTATCCAAAAGGGATGTATGACCAGCTCAAGCGGGTGCATGACGACTATCCTGGCGTTAAGGAAATCTACATCACTGAAAACGGGATGGGCTACAAGGACAAGTTCCTGGGGCCGGACAAGGCCATCGATGACGCGCCGCGTATCAAGTACCTGCAGGCGCATATATTGGAAGTGGCCAAGGCAATCAGTGACGGCATCCCCGTTAAAGGTTATTTCGTCTGGTCTCTGCAAGACCAATTCTCTTGGACCAATGGCTATTCCAAGCGCTACGGCCTCTTCTACGTCGACTTTGCCAGCCAGGCCCGGTATCCAAAGCAAAGTGCCTACTGGTACCGCGGCTTGGCGGACAGCAAGCAGATTTCCACCGATGAAGAGGTAAAGGGCTGGACTTATTAGGATCTGCCAAGCCAGTAAGGGCTTGCTTCTCACACTTCGTACGCATTCAATTGATTTCTACTATTTCTATATTTTCTTTCCAAAAACTTCCTAAGACCTTTACTGGCAGCCATTTATCTTTTCTGCTTACCAAACTTAAAAGGCGCTGAGCGTTTGCTCAGTGCCTTTTCTTGTTCCAAAAATATTTGGGAGCTAATTACTGCTTAGCTTGCTTTCTTCTTTCTTCAAAAAAGATATGGCTGATCTTGAAATGCCGCATCAAAAAGACCAAGATGACGATTGCCCCAGCAGCAATAATGAAGCATACTGGAGCTGGCAGGGCAGGGTTGACGTTTCGTATAACCGGCAAGCGCAAGAGCCAGATAAGCGCGCCGGTCATGATCAGACTCATGATTGACCAGAGCTGCAGGTGACTGCGCTTGATTCCGGCTTTAACCAGGTCTTTATAAAGGGCGACGACCCAGCCCATGAAGAGGGCAAGGGCTAAAACTGTCAGCCAGCCGATCTGTCTGCGTGGGTCCAGCTGGCCTCTTGCGATTGACTCATAGACGCCGGCCAGGATGCTGAACATGGCTAGAAAGGCCAGGCAGACGACCGAGAAGTAAGGCCACTTGCTTTCTGCCTTTTTCTCTACTTTCGGCTGCAGCAATTGCCGGGCCAGGTCTGTCGGAGCCAGGCCAAAGAGCCGGCGGGCGGTCTGTCCTTCTTCCTGGGCAATGATGATCTTGGCCAAAAGGGGAGCAGTTAAATCTTCCGCCTCTGTTTGATCAAGCCCACCTTCACTCTTTAGCGCCTGTTTGAGGCTGGCCAGGTAGTTTTGGTTCTTCTTGGTCAGCTTGCCTGTCAGCTGGTCAGCTGGCAATCTTTTTAACTGTTCATATTTGTTTGTTTCTTCTGCCCGTCTGCGCAAGCGGTCCTGCCGCGGATTAGCCGAAAGTTGATTTTTCGCGCGTGCGTCCATATTTGCTTTTCCCCCATTTTTCTGTTTGTTTCCAATAATTAATATAGCGCTTTCTCACAATTATGACAAAGAAAACCATGTTTTTTGTTTTTTTGTTCCTTTTCTCCTGCTGTTCCCTAAAAAAACAGAAAAAGTGACCACGTATATCTGCTGATAGCTTGATTTGATAGTGTTTTGGACAAAAATAACAAAAAACACAAAAAAACACAAAAAGCGCTTGCACAACTGGAAGCGTTTAACTATAATAAACAGTGTAATCAAACAAAAGAGAACACGGAGTGTTCAGATCAGTTCATTGTTTGATTTGTGATTTGAAAGGAGTGCTGTGATGTTGACAGCGACGAAGAATGACTTGTTCGCCAGTGACGCGGTGTTCATCAGCGAAGAGACCGATAAGGAAGCCGTGATTCGTGAGGTTTATCAAAAGCTACTCGATCGGGGCTATGTAAAAGGAGACTTCATTGCGCATGTCTTGGAGCGCGAAAAGCAATACCCAACCGGGATTGATACTTCGCCGATTTCCAAGGACCTGCCCAATGTTGCTATTCCACACACGGAAGGCGAGTTCGTGAACACGCGGATGATCGTGCCAATCGAACTGGTCCACCCGGTTAAGTTTCACAACATGATCGAACCGGACAAGGAATTAGACGTAAAGTTCCTGTTCATGATCTTGAACAATGACCCGGAAGGCCAGGCCAATATCCTGGCCCAAATCATGGACTTTTTGAACTCAACGCCGGTTGAACAACTGAAGCAACTCTTCAGTTCCAAATCTACAAGTGAGATTTACGAATTTTTAACTGAACATTTTTAGTGATATTAGGAGGTATTAATTATGGCTAGACAAATCAAGCTTTTGGCAGCATGCGGTGCCGGGGTTAACTCATCCCACCAAATCAAGGACGCGGTTGAAGCGGAAATGAAGGCACGCGGCCATAACGTAAAGTGTGACGCGGTAATGATCAAGGACGTCAACGAAGACTTGCTGAACGACTACGATGCATACTTGACGATCGCCAAGACCGACCTGGCCTTCACCCCAAAGATCCCAGTCGTTGAAGCTGGTCCAATCCTTTACCGGATTCCAGCCATGGCTCAGCCAGTCTACGACGAAGTGGAAAAGATCTGCAAGAAGATTGAAGCAGAATAAAAAAACAGAAGAGTAAAAGAGTAAACGATTTTTGTCGGGAGGACAAAAAGAAATGAATGCGATTATTTCCTTCGCGAACGCGGTTTTCAAACCGTTGATCGACATGGGCGCGCCAACCATCATGCTGGTGGTTTTGACGGTAATCGCCCTGTGTTTCAGAGTCAAATTCAGCAAGGCGCTTGAAGGTGGTATGAAGCTGGCCATCGCCTTGACGGCCATCAGCAACGTCATGTCAATGCTGACGACAGCCTTCCAAGTACCAATGAAGCAATTCGTTGAACACACCGGGATCCACATGGACATCCTGGACATGGGCTGGGCACCTCTGGCTACCATCACCTGGGGTTCACCTTACACCCTGTACTACTTGTTGGTTTTGATCATCTTGAACGTGGTCATGCTGATCTGGAACAAGACCAATACCCTGGACGTCGACATCTTCGACGTTTGGCACTCAGCCTTTGTCGGCCTCTTCAGCATGTACTGCGGGGCTCCGCTTTGGCTGTCAACCATCCTGGTTCTCTTCATTGGGACTTTGAAGATCATCAACTCTGACTTGATGAAGCCAACCTTCAATGACTTGCTGGACGCTCCTGACTCCAACCCAATGACTACGACCCACATGAACTACATGATGAACCCAATCATTATGGTCTTCGACAAGCTCTTTGACAAGATCTTCCCATGGCTGGACAAGTTTGACTTCGACTCAGCCAAGTTGAACGAAAAGATTGGTTTCTGGGGCAGCCGCTTCGCTATCGGTATTTACCTTGGGGTCTTTGTTTCCTTGTTGGCCGGCACCGACTTCACTACTGAAGAAGGCTGGAAGAACATGTTCACCCTGTCATTCACTGCCGGTACCTCCATTGAATTGTTCTCAGTCATCGGTTCCTGGTTCATTGCATCTGTTGAACCACTTTCCCAAGGTATCTCTACTTTCGCTACCAAGAAATTCGAAGGCCGGACCTTCAACATTGGTTTGGACTGGCCATTCATCGCCGGCAGGTCAGAAATCTGGGCTGCATGTAACGTTTTGGCCCCAATCATGATGCTTGAAGCCATGGTTCTGCCAGGCAACAGACTGATGCCATTAGGTGGGATCATCGGTATGGGTATCGCGCCTGCCTTGCTGGTAGTTACCCGGGGTAAGATCATCCGCATGATCATCATCGGTGCTTTGGAACTGCCTGTCTTCCTGTGGGCTGGTACCTTGGTCGCACCATTCGTCACTAACGTCGCCCACCAAGTTGGTGCCGCAATTCCTGCCCACACCTTGGTTTCCGACACGACTATGGAAGGGCCTGTTGAAAAGTTCCTGGGCTACCTGGTTGGTAACGCTTGGAGCAAGCAGGGGATGTTCATCGTCTACGCTCTCCTGGCTCTGGCTGCCTACCTGCTGCTCTTTATGTGGTACGCAAAGCAGATGAAGAAGCGCAACGCTGAATACGCTGCTGCTAAGGCAAAGAAGGACTAGTAAAGAAGAATTAGCAAATAATTACTTGCTTGGAGGTTTTTGTTATGAAAAAGTCTGACTCACCAGTATCAGCTGCTGAAAAAGCCCGGCGCGACCGGGTCTTCATGTGGACCGTCTTCGTGATCATCATCAATGCCGTCAGCCTCGTGACCAAGCTGTGGGTCTTTCAAGCGGCGGCTATGATCGGCACGACCTACGCTCTTTACAAGATCGTGGTCTGGGACAACAAGAAGAACCGCTACAGCCGGAAATACTACAACTGGGCTGGACATGCTTTAGACAAAAAAGATTCAAGCAAGTAGTCCGTGTAATAAATAAAAGAAAGATAATAGTAAAAAGGAAAATAGAGGTAAGTCTTAATGATTAAAATTACTACGGATGTAGCACAGCACTTGGAAAAACTGTCAACTGCTGACGGTGTCATTTCCGCCTTGGCCATTGACCAAAGAGGATCTTTGAAGAGAATGCTGGCGGAAGCTGCCAACAAGCCAGCCGATGAAGAAACCATCGTTGAATACAAGAAGGCGGTTTCTGAAGAACTGACCAAGTATGCTTCTGGTATCTTGACCGACCCTGAATACGGTTTGCCAGCTACCAAGGTCCGGGACAAGAACTGCGGCCTCCTGCTTTCATATGAAAAGACTGGCTACGACACCAGTGAACCAGGCAGAATGTGCGACTTGATCGAAAACCAATCTGGTTTGCGGATCAAGGAAGAAGGCGCTGACGCCATCAAGTTCCTGCTCTACTATGACCCAGACGAAGGCGAAGCCATCAATGACAAGAAGCACGCCTTTGTCGAACGGGTTGGTGCTGAAGCCAAGGCTGTTGGCCTGCCATTCTTCCTGGAATTGTTGACTTATGACGCTAACATTGCCGACAACCAAAGTCCGGAATTTGCCAAGGTAAAGGCCCACAAGGTAATCGAAGCTGAAAAGGAATTCTCCAAGCAGCGCTATGGCGTAACTGTCTTAAAGGTAGAAATTCCTTTCAACATCAAGTATGTTGAAGGCTTCAACGGTGATAACGAAGTCGTTTACAGCCGGGAAGAAGCTAAGAAATTGTTCAAGGAACAATCTGACGCTACTGACCTCCCATACATCTTCCTGTCTGCCGGCGTAACTTCAGAAGAATTCATCGCTGAAATCAAGCTGGCTGAAGAAGCTGGCGCCAAGTTCAACGGTGTGCTTTGCGGCCGGGCTACTTGGAAGCCATCCATCAAGATCTTCGCGGCTGAAGGCGAAGAAGCCGGCCGTGAATGGATGCGGACTCAAGGCAAGGAAAACATTGAAAACCTGAACAAGGCTTTGACTGGCGCCAAGTCATGGCGCGACAAGCTGGAAGTTGAATAAGCTGAACTCTCCCACTTTGATTATTCAACTCCTCAACTCCTCAATTACTCCCATATAGATTAGAACATTGTGTTGTTAATCCATGGAAAACTCTCTTCCTCTAACCATTGAGTAAATAGACGCTTTACAAATTCACTTTCATCACATCTAACCGCGGATCTTGAGCAGATCCGCGGTTTTCTTTTGTCACGTGTTTATTTTGTCAGATTTTTTGCAAGATTCCTCCTAAAAAGTGTTCATTTATGTCGACTTTTGTTATAATTTGTTTGTTAGGAAAACTTTAAACGGTTTTATTGCAAAGATAATAACAAATAAAAACAAAGGCGAAAGCAAACAAGCAGAAAGGAAAAAATGATACTCACCATCACAATGAATCCGTCAATCGACATTTCATACCCTCTGGACCACCTACAGATCGATGACGTCAACCGGGTCAGCCAGGTCAGCAAGGTAGCCGGCGGGAAGGGGCTCAACGTCTCCAAGGTGATCAATATGTTAAACCATGAAGTCCTGGCCACGGGGATTACCGGCGGCTACTTCGGCCAGTATATCGAAGACCAGCTCAAGAAGCTGGAATTGCCTTACAAGTTCTGGCACATCAACCAGGAAACCCGGAGCTGCATCGCAATTTTGCACGACGGGGGCAAGCAGACCGAAATTCTGGAAGCCGGCCCGACCTTAACGGAAGCTGATGGGGACCAGTTCCTGGACCACTTTAAGCAGCTCTTAAAGACAAGCAGCCTGGTTACCATTTCCGGTTCCTTGCCGGCTGGTCTTTCAGCTGACTACTACACCAAGCTGATTGAGCTGACCCACCAGGCAGGCAAGAAAGTCCTCTTGGACAGCTCAGGCAAGAGCCTGGAAGCCGGTCTGGCAGCTGGCCCGGACCTGATCAAGCCAAACGAAACTGAATTGCAGCAGCTCTTAGGGCAAAAGATTGACCTGGATGATCTGGATGTTCTTAAGGCGGCCTTGAGCCGGCCAGAATTGGCCAATATTGAATGGGTGGTCGTTTCCCTTGGAGCCCGGGGCGCCTTTGCCAAGCACGGCCAGGACTTCTATGAGGCCAGAATTCCGAAGATCAAGGTGGTCAGCCCAGTTGGCTCTGGCGACTCAACCTTGGCCGGGATGGCGGTAGCCATTGACCGGGGGGAAAAGGCAGAAGACGTCCTGCGCTGGGGGATGACGACGGGGATGCTGAACACCATGCAGGCCAAGACTGGCTGGATCGACCCAAGTCAATTTGACGAATACTACAAGCAGGTTACGGTCACTAAATATTAGGAGGCAGGCAAAATGGCTAAGGAATACGCAATCGCTAATGAGCAACTGAAAGTAAAGATTTCTTCTTTAGGCGCTGAACTGCAGAGCATTAAGAGCAAGCAGGACGGCTATGAATACGTCTGGCAGGCTGATAGCCGCTACTGGGGCCGGCACGCCCCGCTGCTGTTTCCTTTTATCGGCCGGTCAAATGATAATTCCTACCTGCTGGACGGCCAAAAATACGCGATGAAGCAGCATGGCTTTTTGCGCGACTATGAATTCAAGCTGGTCAGCCTGGAGAGTGACCAGATCGTCCTGCTCTTTGAATCAAGTCCGGAAACCAAGCAGGTCTATCCTTACGACTTTGCCTTCAAGGTCAAGTACCAGCTGCGGGGGAAGGACTTGCTGGTCCGCTACCGGATCGACAACTTCAACGACAAGAAGATGTACTATTCCCTGGGCTTTCACCCGGCCTTCAACCTGGAAGGGAACTTGGCCGACTACCGCCTGGAATTTGACCCAAAGCAAACCGAACTGACTTCTTTACTGATTGATCCAGCTCCTTTCAGAAGCGGTAAGGAAGAAAAAGTTACCCTTAAAGATGGCAGCCTGCCTTTGAGCTGGCCGCTGCTGGACAAGGGCTTGAAGATCTACAAGGCAGACGCTGCCAGCCACGTTAAGCTGGCCAGCGGCCACCAGCACGCGGTAACTTTGGACATCAGTGACTTCCCTTACCTGGCCGTCTGGAGCCCGGAAGAGAAGCAGGCGCCTTTCGTCTGCGTTGAGCCTTTCCGCGGCCTGCCTGACCGCTACGGCCGGCCGGTTGAACTGAGCGAAAAGGATGGGGAGCAGTGGCTCTTCCCAGAGATGTACAACCAGATCACGACCACATTGACTTTTGATTAATCATTTTGAACAATTTCTTGGTAGAACTGACAATTTTTTGGGTTCAGTATAAATTCTTGTGTAAATAGAAAATAGGCAACAAAAAAAGAAGGGTTGTCCCTTACAATGTTAATAACGACAAAAACACAGGAGCCCTTCTTACTATGAATTATACAGAACTGTCAGTTACTACTCAAGATGTTATGCCTAACAAAGGTGTCTTATTCT
>SKER01001162.1_pt1 | contig 23092 bp, 26 predicted proteins | sample 4826961 | NCBI WGS metagenome assembly SKER01 (sample SAMN11008804, study PRJNA524170) | human gut metagenome | biome: Human fecal sample; material: Feces; isolation source: fecal sample from pouch patient p47 | host: Homo sapiens | place: Israel: Tel-Aviv | collected 2016-11-16 | reverse complement strand
GGATATCATCCTGGGTATAATATCGATGTCCCATCTCTGTGCGGCCGATCGGAATATGAAGTTCCTCTTCCCAGTATCTTAAGACATGGGATTCTACCTGAACTTTCTTGGCGGCTTCAGAGATCATAAATCTGACTTCACCCATTGATTTTCTATCCTCCTGTTAGAATCATTGCGATTACTGTTCTGATTTCGCTACATTTATTATAGCATAGAGAAATTATGAAAGAAGTGCTAATCGTTCGTCAAATTATGGCAAAAAATGGTAATTGAAGAAAGGTATGGAATACAAGGAAAAAAGTTGTAAAAAAAGAAATCCTGCCGCATCTGAATCAATCAGACGGGCAGGACTTCTGCGTTTTGTGATCACTTAGCGCTTATAAATTATGCTTCAGAGATAGCGCCTGTAGGACAAGCAGCCTCACAAGCTCCGCAATCTACACAAGCATCAGCATCGATCTCATATTTGCCATCTCCTTCAGAAATAGCGCCTACTGGACATTCGCCTTCGCAAGTACCACAGCTTACACATTCATCACTAATTACGTGTGCCATTGTATGTACCCTCCTTTTTTGGATTACGATAGGTTTTTCCCTTTTCGTTATCCTCATTTTAATACAAGACGGGGAAATATACAAGAGTTCCTGATGTATTTATTTGAGTAATTTATAAGTTAGTCTTATAGAACTTATGAGCGTGGAAAATAGAAGATTTCTATCATAAATTAGTAAAAAAACGAAAATTCACGAGATTTTAAGAAATTATCTCTTCCATTTTTCAAGGATTCGTGTATCATAATGGATTGAGAGTTAAAAAGTAGAAAACATAGAGATAAAATTGTGTAAATGAAAAGAAGGAGAAAGTTATGCGGAAACGAAATGTAAGAGCAGCGATTGCGGCAGCACTTTGTATGACGGTACTTGCAGCCGGCTGCGGAAAGAAGGCAGATGATCCGGTTTTTACAGGGGATAAGACAGAAGCACCGGTATATCAGGCGAATCTGGATGCAATTAAATCTTCTGTATATGCATCGGCAGACAATCTGGATCTGGAACCTGGAACTTATATTTCTGTAATCGGAAGGGGATCTTCAACACCATATTGGAATCAGGTAAAGGCAGGGGTAGAGCAGGCAGCAACTGACTTGAATACAGCACTTGGCTATTCAGGAAATGATAAGGTGAAAGTATTATACAGTGCACCGGATGAGAATGATAATATCGATCAGCAGGTGAATATTCTGGATGAAGAGCTTGCACGTTATCCGGATGTGATCGCAATTTCCAGTGTAGATGCAAGCGCATGCTCCGTCCAGTTTGATCTTGCGATTGAGAATGGAATTCCGATCGTAGCATTTGATTCAGGAAACAGCTATCAGAATATCCAAAGTACTTGCAAAACGAATAATATAGAAGCGGCAACAACAGGAACAAAGAATTTCTGTGAGAAGATTGGTGACAGTGGGGAGATTCTGTTGCTTGTGCATGATACAGTATCAGATACGGCGAAAGAGCGTGAGGCAGGAATCAAAAATGAACTTGCAGCAAATCATCCGAATGTGACTGTTACAGAGACAATTTATCTGGATCAGCTGGAAATGTTGAAGAAACAGATTGTAGCTGAACAGGTCGGGGTAACACCAGAAGAACTGGCAGCCGCAGAAGCAGGAGAAAAGAAGGAAGAGACAACAGGAACAGGTGATGCTTCCGAGACAATTGCAGATGCAGCATCGAATGCGGATTCTTCATCAGCAGACGAAAGTGCGAATGAGACAGCACAGGAAGTGGACAATGAATTGTCCGAGAAGATGCAGCAGGTCAACGATGGCGCGGCAAAGATGAGTGATGAAGATGCAATTCAATATTACATGGAGAAACATCCTGATTTAAAAGGATGTATTGCTACGAACGAGACAGTAACCCAGCTTGCAATTAAGACGATGGATCAGCTTGATGCAGAAAAACATATTACATTAGTGGGGTTTGATGCAGGAAAAGAGCAGGTTAATGCATTGAAAGATGGAAAGGTGGATGGACTTATTGTGCAGAATCCTTTTGGAATGGGATATGCGACAGTAGTTGCAGCGGCACGTACAGTTCTTGAGATTGGAAATGAAGCTGAGGTCAACACAGGATATGTGTGGGTGACAGCAGACAATATGAATGACGATACGATAACACCGTTCCTTTACGAATAAGTTGAAAATAAGTCGAACAATTTCATAAAGGAAAAGAGCTTGTCAGGAAAATAAAAACATCAGGATTTTATTACTTCTATATTTCTGAATTTCAGAATGAAGTATAAATCCTGATGTTTTCTTTGTTTTATTCACGTTGTCCTTTAAGCTTTGCTTAAAGAAAAAATAAATTCGGTGCCAACCCCTTCTGTACTGATTACATTGATATGTTCATCGTGAGCCTGTATGATTTCTTTTACGATCGAAAGTCCAAGTCCAGTTCCTTTCTTATCCTTTCCACGGGAAAGATCTGATTTGTAGAAACGCTCCCAAATCTTATTGATTTCCTTTCTTGAGATTCCGATTCCATGATCTTTTACGGAAACAAAGATTTTATCATTTTTCGTTGTTACTTCTACTGTAATAGAAGAGTCATTCTCACTGAATTTAATCGCATTATCCAGAAGATTATAAAGAACCTGTTGGATTTTGCGTCGGTCCGCCATTACATTGATCTGTTCAGACAGTAGAAAGAGCTTAATGGATATATGCTTCTGAGTACAGACACCCTCGAAGGACTGGGCAGTATGTTTGATCATCTCCTGAATATCAAAGGAAGTCTTATTGAGCAGGAGCTCTTTTGTATCAAATTCGTTCAAAGTAAGAAGATCCGTTGTCAGGTCAGTCAGTCGTTCCGTTTCGAAGAGAATGATATTTAAGTATTTCTCATGAAGCTCTGGTGGGATTGTTCCGTCTGCCATTGCTTCTACATACCCCCTAATTGAAGTCAACGGGGAACGGAAATCGTGGGATACATTTGCTACGATCTTTTTCTGATAATCATCAGAATCCTTCAGTTGTGTAGCCATATAATTCAGTGATGCGGATAAATATCCGATCTCATCATGTCTGTTTACCGGAATCTCGTAATCCAGATTGCCCATGGCATATTGCTTCGCAGCTTCTGTGATCAGCAACAATGGTCGATGGACGAAGAAATGGAACCCGAGCAGGAAGATGAAGGACAACAGGAAAATAACTCCAAGAGAAATATAAACCGGAACCATCAGCGTGCGGCATCTTTCGTTGATCAGAGAGACCGGGCTGTGAATGATCAGATATCCCTTTGTATAAAATCCCTGTGTGACAGGAGCCATTACAGTAATCATATCTTCCTGAAAATAATTATGGTAGGTTCCGATCATGTACTGGTTGTTCCCGATTTCGGCCGGATCAAAATTATTGACGGATTGTGGCGCAGTAGTATCCTTCAGGTTGGCAGAGGTGATCATTGTACCATCTTTTTCAACAAACCACAGAGAAGAATTAAGATACGTCTTCATAGCAGATAACTGAGAATGAACAGCCCAGCTGGAAGATTCGTTTGAAAAATAGGAAGGCAGATAATTATCCGCAATCATGGTTGCTTCTCTGTATAATGTCTGCGAAGTATCTTTTTCCAGACGTTCGGTGATCAGTTCTGTGGTTAATGTTGCTGTTGTGAAAACACATAAAAACCCGAAAATAATATAAAGTACAATAAATTTTAAATGCAGAACTGCTTTCATAATTTCTCCCTAAGTACTCATCGGCCACCAGATGCTGTTTACAGTATCCAGGACCGATGATTTAAATCTATTTTGTCTCAAATTTGTAACCAATTCCCCATACAGTACTGATATTCCAGTGAGGGTGGTCTTTAATCTTTTCGCGCAGACGTTTAATATGAACATCAACGGTACGAGTGTCTCCGATATATTCATAGCCCCAGATACGGTCTAAGAGCTGCTCTCTTGTGAATACCTGATTCGGTGATGCAGCAAGACAATAAAGGAGTTCTAATTCTTTTGGCGGCATATCAACAGGATGTCCGTCACACACAACAGAGTAGTTTGTAAGATTGATCGTCAATCCGTCAAACTCTGCACATTTTGTTTTTTCAACAGAAGTATCATTCTGTTGTCCAACCTGATATCTTCTCAGGACAGCTCTTACGCGGGCAACCATTTCCTTAGGGTCAAATGGCTTCATGATATAATCATCCGCTCCGAGTTCCAGTCCGAGAACTTTGTCAAATACTTCACTTTTTGCAGAAAGCATGATGATCGGTGTGGCAGCTTTGGAACGAATCTCACGACAAACCTGATACCCGTCAATTCCCGGAAGCATCAGATCAAGAAGAATCAGATTTGGTTGATAGCTGTCAAAAGCTGCAAGCGCATCTTCTCCATCATATACTAATTTTGTATCAAAACATTCTTTTGTGAGATAAAGAGAAATCAGTTCAGCGATATTCTCATCATCATCTACGATTAGGATTTTCTGTTTTCCAAACATTCTTTTTCCCCCATTAACCATGATAAGGTAGTTGGTAACTGTTTAAAATAATTAGCCAAGTTCTACAATTGTTACACCTGCGTCACCTTCACCAAATTCGGCAAGGTGATAGGATTTTACATGTTTCTGACGACGCAGATATTCATGAATTCCCTTTCTGAGTGCTCCGGTTCCCTTTCCGTGAACTACACGGACAGTATTCAGGTGAGCGAGGATTGCGTCATCCAGGTATTTATCCAGCTCAGCAACGGCTTCATCAACAGTACGTCCGAGCAGATTAATCTCAGGCCGGACAGAAAGAGATTTTCCCATTTTGATTTTGCCTTTTGAAGTACGGTTCATTTTCTTCGGTGCATATGGAGAGACTTCCTCGATAATCTCCAGATCAGAAATGTTGACCTGGGAACTGAGGATTCCCATACGTACGGTAAGATTCCCTTTGGCATCAGGTAGAGAGCTTACGGTTCCTGTCAGGTTCATGCTGAGAACTTTGACAGATTCTCCGAGCTTGAAGTCAGATGCTTTATGCTCTTTCTTTGGTTTCTGTGCTTTCATTGCAGACGCAGATGCTGTATCTTTGATCTTCTTACGCAGCTTCTCGCGTTCCTTTTCCATCTCTGCAGCAGAAATGTTTTCCTTGCCGAATTTACGGAAATCCTTGATCGTCTTGTCTGCAATTTCTTTTGCTTCACGCAGAATGGCGTTTGCTTTTTCATTTGCCTCGCGTAAAATGCGGTCGCGCTGATCATCTAATTTCTCCTGGCGCTGTTTCGCCTGGGCTTTCAGGTCTTCCGCTTCTTTCTTCAATCGTGCAATTTCTTCCTGTTCCTTTTCAATCGTCCGTTTGCTTGTCTCAAGATCAGTAAGAAGATCTTCAAAGGAAACGTCCTGTTCACTGAGCCGTTTCTTTGCATCTTCAATAATATAATCCGGCAGACCTAACTTCCCGGAGATTGCAAATGCATTACTTTTACCAGGAATACCGATCAGCAGACGGTAAGTCGGACGAAGACTTTCTACATCGAATTCACAACAGGCATTCTCCACACCCGGAGTGGAAAGTGCATAGACTTTTAACTCGCTGTAGTGTGTGGTAGCCATTGTACGGATTCCTCTCTGGTGAAGATGGGACAGAATAGAAATTGCAAGTGCGGCACCTTCCGTCGGATCTGTACCGGCTCCAAGTTCATCAAAGAGAACCAGCGAACGTTCATCTACTTTCTTAAGGAAAGAGACAATATTGGTCATATGAGAAGAGAATGTACTAAGGCTCTGCTCAATACTCTGTTCATCTCCGATATCTGCATAAATCTGATGGAATACAGCCAGTTCACTGCGGTCTCCGGCAGGAATGTGAAGTCCGGACTGTCCCATCAGACAGAACAAGCCGACCGTTTTCAAAGAAACAGTTTTACCGCCGGTATTTGGTCCGGTGATGATCAGCAGTGTGAAGTCTTCCCCAAGTGTCACGGTGATCGGAACAACTTTTTTCGGATCGAGCAGTGGGTGACGTCCCTCACGGATACGGATGCGTCCCTCTTCATTCAGAAGCGGCCGGCTGGCGCGCATGGACATTGCCAGAGCACCTCGTGCAAAAATGAAGTCAAGATCCGTCAGAGAACGGTAATCCACACGGATTTCCTCGATATATTGTGCGGCTTCTTCACTTAGATTCGCAAGAATCACCTGAATCTCTTCCTGTTCCTTTGCATAAAGTTCTTTTAAGTCATTGTTCAGTTTTACGATTGCCATAGGTTCAATAAAAAGAGTAGAACCTGTTGAAGACTGATCGTGAATGAGTCCCTGTACCTGTCCACGATATTCCGCTTTAACAGGTACACAATAGCGGTCTCCACGCATGGTAATGATTGCATCCTGCAGATAAGTGCGAAGGGAACCGTTGACCAGTGTAGTTAAAGTGGCGTGTACTTTGTCATTGATGTTATTAATGCTTCGACGAATTTGCTTCAGTGTGGAACTGGCATCATCACTGTATTCATCTTCGCCGATAATACAGCGGTCGATTTCATTTGAAAGTGGTGTCAGTGGTTCAAGCAGGTTAAAATATTCATCCAGGCAGTCGCAAGCGTCCTCTTGTGTATCATGTCTTCCGTAGGCCTTTACCCTGGCTGCATTTACAAGCAGGCGGGAAATACGGAGAAGTTCTGTGCTGCTGAGTGAGCCACCAATCTCCAGACGCTTCATGGACTCTTCAACCGGTGCAGCGTCACCAAACGAGATACGTCCTTTTTGCACGATTCGTGTATAAGCGGCAGCAGTCTGTTCCTGATAAGTGTTGATCTTATGAAGGTCTGTCATTGGCTTCAAACGACGGCAGAGCTGTCCTCCGCGAAAAGATGTCGCTTCTTTTTCAAGAAGAGCAATGATCTTATCATATTCCAGTTTAAATAATGTTTTTTGATTCATTTATTTTCCTCTGTCATTTCAACTTAATACTAATTTTTTAATCATGTAGCTGTTCACAATACATGTGAACAATAACTATTTCCGAGTCTTATTGTACCTTATTATTTCATTAAATAAAAGGCTTTTATAGATATTGAACAATCTATATGAATCAGTTATACTAAGTAATGGAAATGTCCGTGTCGGTTGATTTTGTAGTTGACACGGAAGTGAACAGTCACGAATGAGGTTCATGTCAATGTCAGAAAAGAAAAGTAATGGTCAGGTTCCGGAAGAGGGTCCTGTGGTGCTATGTCAAGATTTAGTACAAGTTAAAATGAGAAATTTCTCCCCATTTTAACCTGCCAGAAGCTCCGCCTTAGTATGTCTTCTTTCATATACTCGCTCAAATTCATCAGGCGACATAAAGTCACAATGGCTGTGAATTCGTTTCGTATTGTAAAAAGCTTCCAAATATTCGAAAATCAACCGGTATGCTTGCTTGTAATCACGAATTTTAAAGCGATTGAGCCATTCACGTTTGATAATGGAATGAAAGGATTCAATGCATGCATTATCCCATGGAAATGCTTTCTTTGAATAACTACGCTGCATGTTTTCGGTTGCTTTTTTATATTCTTTTGCAACATACTGGCTTCCACGATCTGAGTGGATGATTAATGGTTGATCGATATTTCGGCGGGCTTTGGCTTTGTTTATAGTATCAATCACGCAGGATACTTCCAGTGTTTCTGAAAGTGACCAGGCTATGATTTTTCTGGAAAATAAATCCATAATACTGGTCAGATAGACGAATCCGTCTATTGTCCAGACGTAGGTGATATCCGAACACCAGACAGCATTCGGTCGGTCAGGATTAAACTGTTCATCAAGGATATTTTGTAAGTTTGTGCTGAAATCAGAATCTTTTGTGGTGATTGTCCATGGTTTACTCCACTGAGCACGAATCCCCATTTGGCGCATATATGTACCAACGGTTCTTTCCGAAATTACTTCACCGGTTTTGCGCAGTTCTACAGCGATTTTTGGTGCACCGTAGTTCTGCTTGGAATCATTATAAATATCCTGTATTTTTGCTTTTACAGCTTCACGACGTTTTTCTGTATCAGAAGGTACGTGGTGGAGCCATGCAAGATATCCTGAGCGGGAGACACCTAAAAATTTCAACATTCCGGAGACGGAAACCCGGCGTCCAGCCTTTTGGGCAGCTTCCGTCTTCTCAGACACTTCGAGATAAATGGCTTCCGTCATTTTCCCAGAATGTTGATTGCTTTTTTTAACACATCAAGTGCATCTTGTGCATCACGTAATTCACGCCTGAGACGGGCAATTTCCTTCTGCTCATCAGACGCGTAATTACCAGAACCACGAACAGGGATATCACCTGATTCTCGGAAGTCTTTCAGCCACTTTGTTAATGTGCTGTATCCGATGCCAAGATTTTCTGCACATCCACGTACCCCGAGGTCTTTGTGATCCTGATAGTACTGGACTGCATCAAGTTTAAATTGTTTGTCATGTTGCTTTGCCATATGAGATCCTCCTTCAGCCTGTCTCTATTGTACCATGCTTATGTGTATTTGGAATTTCTCATTTTGGCTTGTACTATTTATATTCTAGCACCACTGACGGGAAAAATTTAGAACAGTCAGAAAAAAAGGAATCTTTTGCATTTCTCGAAGAGACGATAAAACCAAAGAAGATCAGCAGACAGCAAGGAATGAAACAGCTCATCCGGATTGCAATATGCTGACTGGTTTTAGGAGGCTCTGCGTGCCTGGGATTCTTTGCATTGCGCCCGCTTGCACAGCATTTATTTCCTGAAAAGACACAAGTTGTGACAATCCAGGAGGACAATCAATCAGAGGAAGATTCAGCAGAAGGTGACGACACGACAGAGCAGAATGACGTGCAGGATCAGCAGGAGATCAGTTATGTACAGATGATGTCCAAAGCATATGAGAAAGCACTAACAGCGAAGAAGAGTGTGGTATCTGTTACGAAAGGAGCAGAACAGGAGAACTGGAATGCAGAAGCGACCGGAATTGATGAGAGCGTATCTGGTGTGATCGTTGCGGATAACGGACCGGAGATACTGATTTTGTCCTATGCTTCGATCTGCGAAGATGCAAAAGAGTGGTGCGTTACATTTTCAGATAAATCAGAATATAAGGCAAGCCTGAAAAAAAAGGATAAAAATAGTGGATTTGCAATATTTGCGGTAGATAAAAAAAGCCTTTCAGATGCCACATGGAGTGCTTCAAGTGTAGCATCACTTGGCAATTCGAATCTGACAGAACAGGGTGACGTTATATTCGCACTGGGAAATATTTTCGGCTATGCTGGAGGAAGCGGTTACGGAATTGTCAGTTCGTCAAACTATAAAGAAATCGGACGCGACGGAGAGTATAGTGTGATTGCGACCGATATGAGCAGTGCATCCGAAGGAACGGGTATTTTATTCAATCTGGATGGAGAAGTGATCGGAATGATTTCTTCTGATATTTGGAAAGACCGGGGAGTACGTACTGCGAATGCTTATGCGATTTCAGATCTGAAGTTGGTTATCCAGCTGTTAGCGAACGGTGCAAGTGTACCATATATCGGTGTGTCAGGAACAGCAGTGACAAGTGGAATTCAGAAAGAAGAGGGCATGCCGTCAGGAATCTATGTGATTGACGTGGCAGCAGATTCACCTGCAATGGCAGCGGGTATACAGAGTGGAGATGTGATCTGTTCTGTGAATGGAGAGAAAATTGTAAGCATGAGTGCTTACCGTAAACTGATGTTGACGCTGAAAGCAGGAGATCAGATCAAAGTGGAAGGGAAACGCCGAGGATCTGAAGGATATGTAGATATTAAATTTGATGTTATGATTGAAAGTAAAGAATAATAAGTGAAAGAGGCAGAAAATGAGATTTATAGATGGATTATGCGAGGGAGAAACAATCAGGAATGTATATCTTTGTAAAGGAAAGCGTTCCGCAGAGACAAGAAATGGAAAGCCGTATGATAATCTGATTCTTCAGGATAAGACAGGAACATTAGATGGAAAAGTATGGGATCCGAACTCCCAGGGAATCGCAGATTATGATGAGAAGGACTTTATTGAAGTTTTTGGAGATGTGATCAATTATAACGGAAATCTTCAGTTGAACATCCGTCAGATCAGAAAGGCGGAAGAGGGAGAATACAATCCGGCAGATTATATGCCGACAACAGAGAAAAGTGTTGATGGAATGTACGAGGAGCTGACAGCTTATATTCGTCAGATCTCTAACAAATATTTAAGACAGGTGTTGGAATTCTACTATATAAAAGATGAAGCATTTATCAAAAAATTCAAGGCACATTCCGCAGCGAAGACAGTACATCACGGATTTTCCGGGGGATTGCTTGAACATACACTCAGTGTAACTCGTATGTGTGATTATTTTGCAACAAGCTACTCTATTTTGAATAGAGATCTGCTCCTTAGTTCTGCAATTCTCCATGATATTGGAAAAGTGAAAGAACTTTCTGATTTTCCGGATAATGATTATACAGATGAGGGACAGCTGATCGGACATATCGTGATCGGTGTTGAGATGATCAATGATGCAATCCGTTCCATTCCAGGATTTCCGGAGAAGCTTGCACATGAGCTAAAGCATTGTATCGTTGCACATCATGGGGAATTGGAATACGGTTCTCCAAAGAAACCGGCACTGGCAGAGGCAGTTGCACTGAACATGGCAGATTCAACAGATGCAAAGCTTCAGACATTGACAGAACTGTTCAAAGGAAAAACAGGAACAGACTGGCTGGGATATAACCGTCTGTTCGAGTCTAACTTAAGAAGAGCATCTGAGGATTAAATTTAACAATGAGAACAACAAGTGTCACTGTTTGCAGATTCTATGTGAGCAGTGGCTATTTGTATAATTAAGAGTAAAATAGAAGAGAGAAAAGAATGAACAAGAATGATATTGTAACAGTTGAAATAACAGATATCGGAGTGAGCGGGGAAGGAATTGGCCATGTGGATGGTTACACGCTCTTTATCAAAGACGCAGTGATCGGTGATGTGGTTGAAGCGAAAGTCATGAAGGCAAAGAAGAATTATGGCTATGCCAGATTAATGAAAGTCATCACACCGTCAGAATATCGCGTAGAACCAAAGTGTGCATTTGCCAGAAGATGCGGAGGCTGCCAGATCCAGGAAATGTCTTATGATCGTCAGCTTGTGTTTAAAGACCAGAAGATTCGTGGCAATCTGGAACGAATCGGTGGGTTCACAAAAGACCAGATCGATACAGTGATGCAGCCGGTTGTTGGAATGGAGCATCCGTTTGGTTATCGTAATAAAGCACAGTTCCCGTTCGGAACGGATAAAGAAGGCAATCCGATCACGGGATTCTATGCCGGAAGAACACATGATATTATTGCAAACACAGATTGCGCTCTTGGCGTAGAGCAGAACAAAGAGATTCTCGAGATTATTTTACAATATATGCGTGAAAACAAGATCAAATCGTATGACGAGAAGACTGGAAAAGGTCTGATCCGGCATGCATTGATCCGCTATGGATTCAAGACAAAAGAAATTATGGTCTGTCTTGTGGTCAACGGAAAGAAACTTCCGAAAGCAGAGCGTCTGATTGAAAAGCTTATTCAGATTGAGGGCATGACAAGTATCACGATTAGTCCGAATACACGAAGAGATAATGTGATTATGGGAGATTCTTATGAAATTCTCTGGGGACAGGGATATATTACAGATTATATCGGAAATGTAAAATATCAGATTTCCCCATTATCATTCTATCAGGTAAACCCAGTACAAACAGAGAAACTATACGGACTTGCACTTGAGTATGCAGACCTCAAAGGTGATGAAACCGTGTGGGATCTGTACTGCGGAATCGGAACGATTTCCCTCTTCCTTGCTCAGAAGGCAAAACAGGTTTACGGAGTTGAGATTGTGCCGCAGGCAATCGATGATGCCAAAGAAAATGCAAAGATTAATGCGATTGATAACGCAGAATTTTTCGTCGGGAAGGCAGAAGAAGTTCTGCCGGAATATTATGCAGAGTATGAGCGAGAGCATAATGGCGAGACAGCTCGTGCAGACGTGATCGTTGTGGATCCACCGAGAAAGGGCTGTGACGAGACACTGCTGGAGACGATCGTGAAGATGCAGCCGGAGAAGGTTGTGTATGTAAGCTGTGACAGTGCGACATTGGCGAGAGATCTGAAGTATCTGTGTGCGAATGGATATGAGATCAGGATGTGTAGAGGTGTGGATCAGTTCCCGCAGAGTGTGCATGTGGAAACAGTCTGTTTATTATCACGTAAATAAGCGGTTTTACAGGCTTTTATGAGTGGGGTTCAGTCGATTTGCCACCCATTTGCCACCGTAATTTTTAAAATCATCACTGAACAAAGAAAAGGGAGTGAACACGCTGAACAATCAGCGGATTCACTCCCAATATTTTTATTTATGACGTTTTTGCTTGTGTGATTTTTTCAAAGAGATCAACAGAACGTTCAGCCATTTTTTCTGTATCATGCACATAGGTCTGCAATGTAGTTTCTATATTGGTGTGTCCCAATCGTGTTTGAACATTCTTAACATCAGCACCGGATTCAATTAACAGTGTTGCGTGGGTGTGCCTTAAGCTGTGATAATCAAAGGCAAGATGCATTTCATGGTGTATAACCCTACTGCAATACTTAAATGAATCAGTGGAAGTATACTGACCGTTTTCATCAATACACACCAACCTGATACGCTGTAGTGGACTTTCAACACATTTTTGAATTGGTACAATCCTGATCATGTCATTACCCTTTTCATCAGTTTCAATCTTTTTAACATGAATCGTGTAATATTCACCATACTTCATTTCATTCCTAAGTTGTTCAGCTTTTTCCTGTTTCAATGCCTGATATAGTGTTTCACCAAAAGGGACTTCACGAATGGAAGTAAATGTTTTTGGTGTAGTAAAGTACCAAGATGAACGCTGTTCTTTCTTACCTTTCTTTTCAACAACCTTTCTTACATCTGCCCCAAAGTTACGTTTTACAATCTGCTTATTTACAGATATTTTTCTTTTATCAAAATCAATATCATCCCAAGTAAGACCAAAGGTTTCTGATATTCGTAAGCCTGTATAAAATCCGATCATTAAAGGTATGTAGTACCGGGTGTTTTGAAATCTGTCACGAATTTTGCACCATTCATCTAATGTCAGTACAATTCGTTCACGTGGTTTTCTTTCAACCTTTGGAAATTTCACATACTGCATAGGGTTTGATTGTAAATAGTGCATTGGTTCAACTGCATAATTCAGTGCTGCACTGAATACAGACAAAATACCAACTAAATGACTTTTTGAATTACCGTTCATTTTTAATTCAACAGCATACTCTTGTAATACTGCCGGGGTGATTGCTTTTAGACGGTATACACCGAACTTTGGAATTAGATGCCCTTGAATGATTCTTAAATATCCCACTTGGGTGTTATATTTCAGGTTGGTCTTACAGTACAGATCAAACCACTGATTCAGGTAATCAGCAACCGTTATTTCTGTCGGTTCAAATACAGTCCCGGCATTATTGTATTCATTCATAGCAGCAGTCAATGCCTGTTCAGCTTCCTTCTTAGTTCTGAACCCACCTTTTTCTTTTTTCTTTCTTTTACCGTCAATTTTTCCAAGGTCAAAATAATATGACCATGTTGTACCTCTTTTTCTTACTCCACCTTGCATAAATAGCACTTCCTTTCATTGAAACCATAAGGAATGAATGCTATAATGGTTTTTGCATAGTCCAAATCATTTCATTCCTTTGGTTTGGTTTTGCTGACCCTGACCGCTGCAACGGTTGGGGTCTTTTATTTACTGGTTACACTTGGTTACGCTTTAGTTACGGTCGAGGTTACAGTTATATTACCTTGATTTACAAGGCGGTTACACTTGTCTACGGTTCGTTACAAGTTCTTTATATAACGCTTATATGAATAAAAAAATAAAGTACATTAAAAAGTAAAATATATAAGATATAGATTTTAAGTGTAACCGTAACCAACCGTAACCGTTAAAGCTGAACGTCACCTGTAGGTGCTGATTCTATATGTGCAAGCTCTTTCAGCTTTTTGGATAGCTTAAGACCTTTGTACATTCTAGTATCTTCAAACTGTATATATTTATCTTCACCATCTGAACTGGTGTAACTGATGATAAAATACAGGTGTGTTTTCTTTTCGGTTTTTGTACCTGTACCGGATGCAGCACCAACTATTGCACCAACACCGCCAAATATTACACCACCGACTACAGCCCTACCAATCACAGACTTTGGTTTTTGAACAAGTTCAGTCTTTCCACCATAGAACACATCTGTGATCTGATCATAATTAAGTAACAGCTTGCGTTTCTGCATTGAGGTAATTTCTAAATGATCATTATACAACGCAACGTCATACATATAACCTTTTGAAAAACCTGCAATATCTTCCTGTAACTGGAAATAGTCACTAATGATAGAGCCTTTTGTACTTCTTAAAAATCCCATGATTAACCATCCTTTCTAAAATCTACAATTATAATATTTTCCTGATGTTTCCAAACTTGGTACATTATGCCATTTTTTGAGCATCCCTTTTTACAGGTTCGGTGTATTTTTCTAGTGCAGCAGTATCATGAAGTTCTTCCATGATCTTCTTTTTACCTGCTTCATTCAGTTTTAAATATAACTGAACAAGTTCATACACGTCTGAACCATATTGATTTTTAATAAGATCAGTAACATCATGCTTTTCTTTTGGTTCATCATTTTTCTTTTCAGACCAACCCATAATATAATCTGTCGTAGTTTCAAGTGCATCTGCAATCTGCTTAATCTTAGATTGTCTTAATTGCTGTATGTCAAGTTCAATCTTATTTATGGATGATTTACTTTTATAACCAATCCGATGTGCAAGATCTTCCTGTGACATTCCCAATTCTTCACGTCTACTTTTTATACGTTGACCTATACTCATTAAGATTACCTTCCTTTCCTTGTTTATAAGTAAAGAATACCATGAAATAGATTAAATATCAACTTTTTTCAAGTTTTTTCAAAATAACTGTTGACATTCTATCTACCATCATGTATTATGATGTCAGTAGATAAAACATCTACTTCAAAAACAAAGAAAGCAGGAAAGATCGGGTGAAGCGATAGGGCTGCACACAAGTAACATGGTAGTTATGCTGACAAATGTATCAGACAGAGTGTGTGAAGAATAAACATGACCCGGCAAAACAGTTGAAGAAAGTAGGAACTGTAGGACAAGAAAGCAAAGTGAACTGTACTAATTGAAGAAAACATTTCAGCACTAGCCAATAGTGACTTTACTCCTTAAACAAGAAGCAGTTAAACGGAAGAATCAACAAGCGAGAGGACACAGCACTTTGTTTTTGAATCCGTTCCCGGTTACTCACCCCATCCATGATGACCGGGAACGAATAAAAGAACCTGTTGCAGCAGGTAAAACCAAAGGAATGAAAGGACGGTTTGGACTATGAATTTAATGAAGTACGGTTATAAGAAAGAAGAAATTAAGATCAGAAAAATGACAATGGCTGAATTAAGACTTGGCATTGTTCAGGAACTTCTTAAGAAAAATTACAGATATGTGAACGTTAGACTGGTAAATACAACTTGTGGTGAGGTGGATTCATTCAGATCAACAGAAGATTTTCTTATGGCAGAATACAACGAATGTTATGAGGTTGAACTGATTTCAGTAAAAGAAGTTCTGTATTATGAAGAATCAGAAAAGTGTTCAAAAATCAGAGTTATTATATTGATCAGGGATTTAATAGAGGGGTAAAATAAATGAAAATTAGTGTAGAAGAGAAAATGAAAGAAGCTGAACAAATGAGTTTGCACCACCCTGATATTTTCTACATGGTAATGGATAAGACAGGAAAACGTGCAATCGTTACTGGTGATTTTTGTGTATATCGTGAACGAATAAGTGACGGATATTTTACAGTAGCAACCTTTAAGGGTGGAAAACAGATATAAGCCGAAACGGTCAGTAATGACCGTCTACCGGAAATGACCACCCGGTACTGATGATGGTAGGTCAAAAATAAGATAGCAGTTCTTTTATAAGTGTTGTCTGTTATGTAGTGGTTGACAGGTTTTGTTCAGTTTTAATGTGAAACTGTTCAGCGGTTCATAGAAAAACACGCTATAAAAATTCTATAGTAGGACAGCAAGTTTACAGGTTTTAGTGTGAAATCTGATAAGGGTTTCTTGGTGTGTGATTCCCTGAAAAATAAAACCACCCCATAACAGGCAACATTTATAAAAGGGTTGCTGATCGGAAAGGAAGGTTGTGCAAATGAAGAAAGTAATTGCAGGTTGTATTGATCTGATGCTTGAATTTGATTCTGCATCTGAACTTGATCGTTACATTGCTGATATTGAAGCAAAGAAACAGGAATACAGTATTGTTGACCGCAAGGAATTACCGGGTGACAGAATCGGTATCAGAATACACAGACAGTACAACAAAAGCCCATTCCCAACAACAGAAGGTGGTGAGAAGTAATGACAAACACAACATTGTTAAGACAAAAGATTGATGAATCCGGCTATAAGTTACAGTTCTTAGCTGAAAAATGCGGTTTAACTTATTATGGATTGATGAAGAAAGTCAACAATGAAACAGAGTTCAAAGCGTCTGAAATTAAAGTGTTGAAAGAACTTTTGAAGTTGACGAATGAAGAAGCAAACAAGATTTTTTTTGCTTAAAAAGTAGATAAAATATCTACCAAACAAAGGAGTGAAGCAAAATGACATTCAGTGAAAAGTTAAAACAGGCTATGCAAGAATTACATCTGAATCAACGTCAGGTGTGCGGTATGACTGGAAAAAGTAAAGGTTCTGTCAGTCAGTACCTTTCAGGTAAACAGATACCGTCAGAAGATGTTCAGAGTGCTATTGCAGTAGCACTTGGACTTGAATCAGATTACTTTTCAAAATCTGATGAACAGGTGGTTGTACTTCCAACTGCTGAATTAAGAAATGGGGTAATTCCCCGGTTAGATGTAGAAAAGGCTGCAAAGCTGTTACAAATGAACCACAACACAGTTCGTAAGGGGTTACAGCAAGGGGTTTTCCCTTGGGGTTACGGTATTCATACATCTGATAACAGATGGGTGTACTTCATCAACGCAAAACGTTTTGCAGAGATCGAAGGAATTACAGTATAGAGAGGTGAAAGAAAATGAGTGAAGTTAAAGGTTATAAGGTATTCAACCCTGACTGGACTTGCAGAGGTTTCCAGTATGAAGTAGGAAAAATCTTTGAAGAAGATGTTAAGCCAAGATGTTGTGATAGAGGTTTTCATTTTTGTGAAAAAGCTGCTGACTGTTTCAGCTATTACAGTTTTAATTCTGAAAACAAGGTTGCAGAGGTAGTTGCACTTGGTGAAGTAGATACAGACGGTAAGAAATCATGCACCAATAAAATTCAGATCGTGCGTGAAATTCCTTGGCAGGAACTTTTGACAATCGTAAATACTGGAAAGGATTGCACAGGATTCTGCAACACCGGGGACTGGAACACCGGGGACTGGAACACCGGGAACAGGAACACCGGGGACTGGAACACCGGGGACTGGAACAAATCTTCTTTCAATACTGGTTGTTTTAATACAGAAGAACAGAAGATCACGCTGTTCAATAAACCGTCAGATATAACCTATAACGATTGGTTGAGATCAGATGCAAGATATTTACTGAATCAGATACCAAAAGACGTTGTTGAATGGGTGTATGAAGAAGATATGACTGATGAAGAAAAGGCAGCAAATCCGACCTATGAAACAACAGGCGGTTATCTCAAAGTGCTTAATGAATCTGAATGTGGTCAGTTATGGTGGGGCAGCTTATCAGACTTTCAGAAGAATTACATTAAGTCAATACCAAACTTTGATGCTGAAATCTTTGAACAGTGTACAGGCATTAAGGTAGATGAATGATCTTCAATTCATGCCCCATCAGGAAGAAGTGCTGAACCTGACTGATGATAAAAACAGGTGTGCTTATTACTTAGATATGGGACTTGGTAAAACTTTTGTAGGGGCTGAAAAAATGTACTTGCTGAACAATACGGTAAATCTGATCGTATGCCAAAAGTCAAAGGTTGATGATTGGGTTGATCACATGAAAACGTATTACCCGGAATACAGAGTTATGGACTTGACCAAGAAAAGTGAAGGTGTGAACTTCCGTACACTGGTTGAAACCAAAGACCTGTATGATCAGAACATTCAGATTGTCGGTGTAATCAATTATGATTTGGTATTCAGACGTAAGTATATAGCCCATATAACCGACTTTACATTGTTACTTGATGAATCAAGCCTTATATGTAATGAAAACGCTAAACGGTCAAAATTCATATTGAAGTTACAACCGGAAAGCGTGATCTTGCTGTCAGGTACACCAACAGCAGGAAAGTATGAACGGTTGTGGTCACAGCTTAAGTTGTTAGGTTGGGATATTAACAAGAAAGCCTTTTATGCTTCCTATGTTCAGACAGAATGGATTGAAAATGGTGATGGGTACAAGAAAGAAGTAATCACAGGATATAAGCACGTTGAGCATTTGAAGAAAAGACTTACACAGTTTGGTGCAGTGTTTATGAAAACAGAAGAAGTGATTGAACTGCCTGAACAGACTGAACAGAAAATTTTCTTGAAGATTACAAATGAATATAAGTTTTTCATCAAACACAATTACTTGGAACTTGATACAAGGAACTTAGTCAGATTCAAAGATGATTCAGATTTTGAAGGTGAAGATGTGACACCAAGGGTTGAGTTGATCGGTGATAATAGCCTGACCAAAACATTATATTGCAGACAACTGTGCGGTCAATGGCATAAGGAAAAACTGGAAGCATTCAGGGACTTACTGGAATCAACTGAAGATCGGTTGATTGTGTTTTATAACTTCAATGAAGAACTGACAAGACTTAGAAAAATATGTGAATCACTCAACAGGGAAGTCAGTTTTGTAAATGGTTCAGGACGTTCAATGTATGCATATGAATGTGTAGATAACAGTGTCACATTTGTTCAGTACCAAGCAGGGGCAATGGGTGGTAACTATCAGAAAGCAAATAAGATTGTGTATTTTACACTGCCCCTCGGAAAAGGGTCTTGTGATCTTTGGGAACAATCAAAGAAACGTATACACAGAATCGGTCAGAACAGACCATGTTTCTACTATTACCTACTGGTAAAGGGAAGTTTTGAAGAAAGGAATCTTGCAGCATTGCAGGAAGGAAAGGAACTAACTGATGAATTGTTCAATACTTGATAAGGTATTCGGAATTATGGCAATTATTGGATTTTTCTTAATTGTTGGTGCGGTCGGTGCATCTGATTATGCTGTTGAAATGCATATATATGAACCGGTGACAGCTCACATGAAAGAAATTGTAATAGGTGTGATTTTAATGATACCGGGAATGATTTGTTTAGGTGATTAAATGGTTGGACTTATGATACTGAAATTAGGTGGTTAATGTGGCAGCAGAAAAGAATTTTGAAAACCGGGTTAAAAAATACTTAGATGAATACGGTTGTTGGTGGCTCAAATACTGGGGTGGTGCAGCTTACACAAAAAGCGGTATTCCTGATTTACTGGTAAGTTCAGACGGTTGCTTTCTTGGTATTGAAGTCAAGGCAGACAACGGTGAACCGTCACTGATACAGCTTTATCACTTAAGGAAAATAAGAGAATCCGGTGGATATGGGATTTTACTTTTCCCAAAGGACTTTGAACTTTTCAAAGGGTTCAATGAACACAAATCAAAATCTAACGCTTGGTATCTTTCCAATATTGAAGAACAGAAGCGGTGGAAAATAAAGTTAGAAGAAAAGGAGATTTAACAATGACAAGAGAAAAACAGATTGAGTATTTCAAAGGTTGTCTGATGGCAACAGGTCGTGAGGGTATAGAAGATTTACTTGACTTCATCGAAGAACTTGGTTTTTATGATGCCCCTGCATCCGGTGGAAATCACTGCTGTAAAGATGGTGGACTGTTAGAGCATACAGTAAACGTCATGCAGTACGCTGAAAAGATTGGTCTTACACTGCTTGGAAGTGAAGCATATAACAAGATTCACAGCAGCGTGATTATTGCATCAGCTTTACACGATCTTGGCAAGTGCGGACGTTATGGAAGCCCATATTATGTTGCAAACATGGTACAGGATGGCAGACCAACAAAGAAAAACCCTGAACAGAAGTATAAGAGATCAGAAAGTAAACCGTACAAGATCAGTTCTGATTTGTGCCATATTGACCACCCTTTAAGATCGGTTGAACTGGCAGCACGTTACATTGATCTGACAGAGGAAGAAGAACACGCTATTTTCTATCATGATGGTGCTTATGGTAGTCTTGCGTATGATCTGAAAGGTCATGAAGAACCATTGCAGGTGATCATTCATTTTGCAGATTTTTGGTCAGCACAGTTTCTTGAGGTCGGAAAACTTGACAGATTCAATGATCAGGTGAAGTCGGAAGAAACAACCGATGAAGTAAAAGAGGAAGGTGAAAATAATGAAGAAGAATAAAAACAGTTATGAAGTTCTTGAAGCAGAAGTTGCAAAGCTGAAAGAAGAAAATAGACATTTGAAAGACGAGCGTGATGAACTGAAATATATGCTGAATGATATGCATAGTGTTGTTGATGCTGCAAATGATGACTTTTTCAATGAAATGTCAAGATTGTGCGGTTGTATTGAAATCGAAGGTACAAGAATCACAGCAGCATATCAGGATTTAGTAGGAATCCTGTTGGCAAACGGTTATACAGTAGAGGTTACACCACTGCATAATAATACAAAATTACAGGTTGTTATCAAAGAAAGTGAGGATGAAATCAATGAGTAGTGCAAAGAAACACAAACAGAGAAGTCACAGAAGTTACAGAAACAATGTTGCAACCGCTGAACATTTTCAGAACAGACAGATTTTGAAAGTATCACAGCAGAAAGCAATGAAAGAGAAAAGCAATCTTTTCACTAAGTTAATGGGCTTATTCAAGAAAGGAGATAAATAAACATGGCACAGAAAGTTTTAATTATGGGTGAATCCGGTACAGGTAAAAGTACAAGCCTTAGAAATTGTGACCCGGCAACAACAGCGGTTATCAATCCAGTAGGTAAACCGTTACCGTTCAAGAATCACTTTGAAATGCTGAACAATGAAACAGATGCAAGAAAAATTGTGAAATACATGAAAGAACAGTGTGCAGCAGGTAAGAAGCTGTTGGTGGTTGATGACTTCCAGTACATTCTTGCAGTACCGTACATGAACCGTATCAAAGAAACAGGGTGGGACAAGTACAATGACTTTGGTGCAAACTATTTTGAAATCATCGACTGTTGCAAAGACCTTCCTGATGATGTTGTAGTCGTTTATATGACCCATTTAGAAACTTTGGATAATGGTCTTACAACTGTTAAGCTGATTGGTAAACTGTTACGTGAGAAGATCACCATTGAAGGACTGTTTACCGTTGTACTTAGAACTGGTGTGAATGAAGCCAAGTATTACTTTTACACACAGAACAGCGGAAAAGATACCGTAAAATCACCGCTTGGAATGTTCACTGCATATGCTATTGACAATGATCTGAATTATGTTGTTGACAAGATCAGAAATTATTATGAACTTGGTGATTACAAGTCAGATGATGAAATGAATGTTGCTGATCAGGCGGTTGCATCTGATCTTGAAAAACCTGATAGCAAAGGCAGAAGAACAAGAGGTAAAAAAGCTGAATCTGCAACACCAACCAATGCACCGGAAGAAAAGACTGGAAGAACACGTAAGAGTAGTACTGGAATTATGGCAACAAGAAAACTTACAGATAACAGACGAGCATGGAAAGGTACATTGACAGAAGATGAACTTGGAAAAGTTATAGAACAAAATAAAAATGCGATGGCCCAATCCTCAGAGGAAGAAAATGCAATTTACGGAACGACATTACAACCGATAGATGATATTAGGGGTTTTATAATATCGGTATTAACACCGGATGCAGAATATGATGAAAGTGTTCTGAATCAAATTACAGAAGAAAATGTGCAAGAGTTCTATGACACTTATCATAAAAATATGAAAAAGATGGCAGAAGAATATGGAAAGACTGCTGTTCAGAAAAAATACTTGGAAAAGAAATATAATGAAATAAAATTACCAGTAGAATACGAATCTTATAGTTCATGGGATACTATGATTATGTATGTAGAAACGTATTCTATTATTCTGGCAATCATAGTTGGTTTTATTTGTGCTGGAATATTTGCAGATGATTTTCAGACAAAAGCAGATGCAGTATTTTTCTCTACAAAGTATGGACGTACAAAAGCTGTTAAAACAAAAATACTGGCAGGAATAGTTACGACAGTTATGATTTATTGTATGGGAATTATATTACTTAGTGTGATTTGTTTTGGAATTATGGGAACCAGTGGTATGAATACACCCTATCAAATGTATCAGGCATATAGTATTTACATTATGTCATATGGACAATACTATTTGTTGACAGTTGTATGTGGATTTATAGCCAGTATGCTGGCGGCTTCAGTGTCTATGTTAGTAGCGGCTAAAATGCATACAATTAGTGTCGCTGTTTGCATTCCGTTCTTTTTATATTGCTTATTGCCATTTATAGGACGGGCACTTTCTGGGTATACAACGCTTTTCAATTTGATACCAACAATTTTGACAAATGTACAGGCAAGTGTAAAAGTCCCACTTATTTATCAGATTGGGAATTGTGTATTTCGACAAATTCCGCTTGTAATGGTAATGTATACAGTGATGGCAATAGCCTTACTGCCTTTTATTTATAAGAGTTTTCGCAGATACGGAAATAAGTAAAAATTGTATTCATACTCATAAAAAACAAAGTAAGTAAAATATTTTCTGGAAAAATCAAAGCATAATTTAAAGATTTACGGCGGGCAAGTTGCCCGCCGTAAATTATGCTTATTTTGTTAAAAGACCGGATAGATTTTTTCCAATGCAAAATCCAATCTGTGGATATAACTCCTGAATTTCCTGATAT
>SKER01001160.1_pt1 | contig 23151 bp, 14 predicted proteins | sample 4826961 | NCBI WGS metagenome assembly SKER01 (sample SAMN11008804, study PRJNA524170) | human gut metagenome | biome: Human fecal sample; material: Feces; isolation source: fecal sample from pouch patient p47 | host: Homo sapiens | place: Israel: Tel-Aviv | collected 2016-11-16 | reverse complement strand
GGTTAAAATTAGAGCTTGATTTCGATGTCAACACCACTTGGCAGATCGAGCTTCATTAATGAATCAACAGTCTTTGGTGTTGGGTCAATGATGTCGATCAAACGCTTGTGAGTCCGCATTTCAAATTGTTCCCGAGACTTCTTGAACTTGTGTGGTGAACGGAGAACAGTGTAGAGAGTCCGTTCAGTAGGAAGTGGGATCGGACCTGAAATTTGAGCACCAGTACGCTTTGCAGTTTCAACAATCTTGTCTGCTGATTGGTCAAGAATACGGTGTTCATAAGCCTTTAACCGAATACGAATCTTTTGTTTTGCCATTATATTCCCTCCTTCGTCAGATTTAAAATTTGACTAGCTCCGCGGAAATTACCGCCACATCCTGTGGCAAAGCGGCCGGGTGTGTCGCAACCTTCCGCATCATCGCGTCGCAGCTTCAGCTTATATGGGGGAGTGTATAATTCACCCCTCTTTGCTCAAGCACCTATCCATAATACTAAAGAATCATTGTCATATCAAGTCTTTTAACGAATTAATTTTGCTTTCTCTATTACAATTTTATTTCAGCGACTTTTCTGCTGTTTTACCTAAATTCTTTTTCAGCTGCTTTGTGCAAAATGATAGAATAGTTTTGTTATCGAATCGAAACCATTAATGCGGATCGATTTTTAAGGAGTCAAAAATGAATTTCAGTTTTAACAATCAGGTCCGGAAGAAAGATTACCTATATTACAGTTTGCTGTTTATCTTTCTGGCCGCCTGCGTTTTCGGATCATACCTTGTCCTTGGCCATACTTTTCTTTGGACCAAGGATGTTCTCAACCAGCATTTACCACTTCTCGCTGAATATCGACGAGCAGTAATAGAGTGGTTACACCATCCCACTACTATTAACCAGTGGTCATGGAAAATGGGTCTGGGGACAGATACATTTTCTGTCTTTTCCTATTATAATATCGGTGATTTATTTGCCTATATTGCTCTTCTGTTTCCAGCTGCCAAAATCACGACTGCCTTTAGTGTAATTTCCGTACTGCGCATGTATTTCGTTGGCCTGGCATTTGTTTATTTCTGCCAGCACTTTAGCTTTCGACTAAGCACGGTAATGGTCGGAACATGCACATATTTAGTAAATGCTTTCCTATTATATGCATGTATCGCCCAACCCTTTTTTACAACGCCATTTATTATCTTGCCGCTGTTAGTAGTACAAATAGAGCGGGTCTTACAAGGTGGGCGCGTCTGGCCGCTCACTCTGGTCTTCACATGGATGCTGATTAGCAACTACTACTTGGCATTTATTTTAGTAATTGGCGCTATCATGTTCCTAGTAATCCGGGTACTAACCCATTACCGCAAAACACTTAACTACCCAGTAACCATTGCTAAGTTTGCTCTGGCAACCATTACTAGTCTGCTGTTATCCGCAATTATGTGGATTCCTGAACTGTTAGCTGTCATGAATTCCACCCGTGTTGGTGCAACTTTTGCTAACGGTTTGAAGACGTATCCACTATATTACTACCTCTTCCTACCGAAACAATTAATTAACGGTGGTCAATGGTCTTTCATGTTCTGGACGGCTTTGGGGATTGTATCAATTGGCTTTATCGCCATCGTTTACGTTTATTTACATGCCCGTCAATATCCACTCTTAACAATTAGTCTGGCCATTGCGTTTGTAATGCTGCTCATCCCTGCGGTCGGAGCAACCTTAAACGGGATGATGGCTGCCTCCAACCGTTGGACACTGCTCATTTACTTGCCGTTAGCATTAACGGTATGTATCTTGGTAGAACATGCACCAACAATTGACCGTCGGACCATGAACCGTTTGACGTTGGCAACCCTGATTTATTTAATCATTTTGATGCTCACCTTTATCTTTCAGGGTAATAATGACATTCTCTTGCCAATTGCCTTTCTACTCCTCTCATTGATGGGTCTATGGGCGATTAATCTCCAACTTACCAAGTATGCAGTACCGGCTCTAGTTGCCGTGGTCGCATTAAACGCTGGTGCCAATGCCATCTTCTCCTCACTTCCGTATAACGGTGACTTCTCGTCAGATATGTTAACGCGCGGTGAGTACAGTCATTTGACGCATCAACGGTATGGTGGTCTAGATAAAGGACTGCCAAGTAATTACTTCTACCGTGTTTCAACCATTAGTCAAAACCAAATTATTGCTAATAAGCTGTTGGATAACGACCTGACCTCATCACTACACAACATTGATTCCTACTATTCATTACAAAACCGCTACCTTGGGCAGTTCAACGATTCGTTGCAAAACAATCAAACTACTGCTAACATTCCCATTCGTCAAGCTGACGATCGAACTGTTCTCAATCATTTCTACGGTACTAAGTACCTCTTTGTCCAAAGTGATGGTCTTAATGCTGAGAAGATCCCAGCCGGTTACCACCTCGATAAACAAACTGACCCGATTTATAACTACGATAAAGGGCAACCAAGTACTGCTAAATCTAAACAGGATTTGATCCCTATTCAGACGAACCGCTACCGTACGGCAGATAATTTCCCATTGCTATACTGGCAAAGTAGTTACATTAGTCCCCGTCGGTACCGCCAATTGTCACCAACTGAAAAGGAACGGGCACTAGCAGCTGGCGTGGTAGTCAACGATAGCAAAAAGGCAACGCATAATATGCAGCCTGCTCAGACGAAACAATTAGTAGTGCCAATTAAGACTCAACTGATTTCCAACCGTTTTAATCAGATCAATCCTGAACACTTAAAGTACACCGATAGTACTGAAACATACCACTTACAGTTGAAACTAACCGCTGCCCAGCGGCAGGCCTTGGCGGGTAGTGAACTGCACCTCGAATTTGCCAAGATTAAGTTCACACCGTTCACAATGAAAGAACAGATTAAGTACGAACAAGCTCATTTAAAGCAAATGGCTACTAACCCGGGCGCCATCGTTAATATGCGAGGCAGTAAGTACCAATACTGGCGCTACCACGTGTTAAACGGTTCTCCAGACTTGAGTTATAAGATTAATGTTGGCTCCCGTTACGGAACCGAAACTATTCAACAGTATCGGCAAAGTACATTGTCATTCTTCAAAATGATTCGCCACACAACACTGAACTTAGGATATTATCGTGGTAGTTTACCACAGCAGCTTTCCTTCCAGCCCACCAAGCTAGGTACTTACCAGCTCAAATACCGTCTGGTTGCAGAAAAGCTTGATGATCACTACTACCATCAGGTTAATGAGCTCCAATCACACGCTTTGACGAACCTACACTTCGCCAATAACCAGGTCAGTGGTAGCATTACCACCACCCAACCTGGTATTCTGACCTCGTCAATCCCTTATTCCAAAGGGTGGTCAGCACGAGTAAATGGGCATTCAGTTCCCGTTTTACGAACTAACCAAGCCTTTGTTGGTTTGCAATTACCAGCCGGGCGCCACCATGTCCAATTGAGCTACCAAACTCCAGGTCTTAGAACTGGTGCTTTAGTGAGTCTGATCGGCCTTATCTGGTCACTATTAGTTGGTATAATTACCATGTTGCTTGCTAAACGAAAACATTAGAATATTCAAAAGGAGCTTCCCATGCTAGCTAATGCCAGTATGAGAAGCTCCTTTATTAATAAAAAAGAGTTGATGAGCAAATCATCAACCCTTTTAATAGTTCAATCAGGAAATTAGTTATTACCGTTTTCCTTAATGATCTTTTCTTGAATGGCCTTTGGAACTGGTGAGTAGTGGTCAAATGTCATCGTGAAGGTACCACGACCTTGGGTAGCTGACCGCAAAGCAGTAGCGTAACCAAACATTTCTGACAATGGAACAAATGAGTGAATCATTTGAGCACTACCACGTTCTTCCATACCATCAATGGTACCACGACGAGCAGTTACTTGACCCATAACATCACCCATGTTGTCTTGTGGTACAACGATGTCAACCTTCATAACTGGTTCCAGAATAACTGGATCAGCCTTCTTAGCGGCATTCTTCAATGCTAATGAAGCGGCAACCTTGAAGGCAGCTTCACTAGAATCGACTTCGTGATAACTACCATCATAAAGCTTAGCATGCATATCAACTAATGGATAACCTGCCAAGACACCGTTTTGCATAGCTTCCTTCAAACCTTGTTCAACGGCAGGGATAAATTCACGAGGAACAACACCACCGACGATGGCGTCTTCAAATTCAAAGCCCTTACCTTCTTCAAGTGGAGTAAATTCGATCCATACATCACCGTATTGACCTTTACCACCAGATTGACGAACGAACTTACCTTGAGCAGATGCCTTCTTGGTAAATGCTTCACGGTAGGAAACTTGTGGCTTACCAACAGTAACTTCGGCATGGAATTCACGACGAAGACGTTCAACAATGATATCAAGGTGTAATTCACCCATCCCGGCAATCAGAGTTTCACCAGTTTCAGGGTTAGTTTCAGCCTTGAAGGTTGGGTCTTCTTCCGCCAGCTTTTGTAATCCACGATCCATCTTATCTTGGTCAGCCTTAGACTTAGGTTCAACGGAAACCTGAATAACTGGATCAGGGAAGTCCATTGATTCAAGTTGTAATGGGTGGTCAGGATCAGTCAGAGAGTCACCAGTAGTGGTGTTCTTCAGACCAATAGCAGCGGCAATATCACCAGAGAATACTTCTGGGATTTCGTGTTGTTGGTTAGAGTGCATTTGAAGCAGACGACCAACACGTTCACGCTTATCCTTAGTAGCGTTCAGAACATATGAACCGGATTGCAGTGAACCAGTGTAAACACGTAAGAAGGTTAACCGACCAACAAATGGGTCAGTAGCAATCTTAAATGCTAAGGCAGCAAATGGTGCCTTATCATCAGCCTTTAATTCAACTTCGTTACCATCTGCATCATGAGCAACGTATGGACGAACGTCAAGTGGAGATGGTAGGAAGTCAATAACAGCATCCAGCAACATCTGAATACCCTTATCCTTGTAAGCAGAACCAGCAAGTACAGGGTAAAGCTTTTCTTCCAGAGTACCCTTCCGAATAGCGGCCTTAATTTCATCAGCTGAAATTTCATCACCATTCAGGTACTTTTCCATGATGTTGTCATCAATGTCAGCTAAGGTTTCCAACATTGCGTCATGGCGCTTTTGAGCTTCATCCTTCATATCAGCTGGAATTTCATCAGTATCCCAGTGAGTACCTAACTTATCTTCATCATAAACGTAGGCACACATCTTGATAAGGTCAACAACACCCTTGAAGTTATCTTCAGCACCAATTGGCATTTGAATTGGTAATGGGGTAACGTTCAAACGGTCTTTGATTGTCTGAACAGAGTAATCAAAGTTAGCACCGATCTTATCCATCTTGTTAGCAAAGATAATCCGTGGAACATGGAAGTCATCAGATTGACGCCATACAGTTTCAGTCTGTGGTTCAACACCGGCTTGAGCATCAAGAATAACAATCGCACCATCAAGAACACGTAATGCACGTTCAACTTCGACAGTGAAGTCCACGTGTCCTGGGGTATCGATGATGTTAATCCGGTAGTCTTTCCAAACAGCAGTAGTGGCAGCGGAAGTGATAGTGATACCACGTTCCTTTTCTTCATCCATCCAGTCCATTTGTGAAGCACCATCATGCGTTTCACCAATTTTGTGAATCTTACCAGTGTAGTAAAGCACCCGTTCAGTAGCAGTAGTCTTACCAGCATCAATGTGCGCTACGATACCGATGTTACGGGTCTTATTAAGAGGGTATTCACGTTTGTTAGCCATCTTAAAAGTGTATCTCCCTTCAGTATAAATTTAATAATTAAAATTGATTTTGGTTACTTTAGAAAAAGGGGTGACCGTCGTCCTTTTTAACTACGTCACCCCTCTATTGTAACTGGTTAAGCAACCTGTTTCAATTCGTAGTGATTACCAGCGGTAGTGTGCGAATGCACGGTTAGCTTCAGCCATCCGGTGAGTATCTTCACGCTTCTTAACTGAGGCACCGGTATTGTTTGAAGCATCAATGATTTCACGAGCAAGTCGTTCAACCATTGTGTGTTCTCCACGCAGACGTGCGTATTGAACGATCCAACGAAGACCTAAAGTAGTCCGACGTTCTGGACGAACTTCGATTGGAACTTGGTAGTTAGAACCACCAACACGACGAGCCTTAACTTCCAGAACAGGCATAACGTTTTCCATAGCTTGTTGGAATACTTCTACTGGATCATTACCAGTTTCACTCTTAATTTCATCAAATGCGGCGTATAAAATCTTAGTAGCAGTTCCACGCTTACCATCGATCATCAAGTGGTCGATCAAGCTAGTAACCAACTTTGAGTGGTACATTGGATCTGGTAAAATTTCACGCTTTTGTACATGTCCTTTACGTGGCATTACTTAATCCCTCCTAAAATTACTTCTTTGGCTTCTTAGCACCGTACTTAGAACGTGATTGCATCCGTCCTTCAACACCAGCAGTATCGAGAGTACCACGAATAATGTGGTAACGAACCCCTGGTAAATCCTTAACACGGCCACCACGGATTAAAACAACTGAGTGTTCTTGCAGGTTGTGACCAATACCAGGAATGTAAGCAGTAACTTCAATCAGGTTTGAAAGACGTACACGAGCGTACTTCCGCAAAGCTGAGTTTGGCTTCTTAGGAGTCATAGTACCGACACGGGTAGCAACCCCACGCTTTTGTGGTGATGGAGTCTTAACTTCTTCCTTCTTGAAAGTGTTGTAAACGTAACCAAGAGCTGGTGACTTTGACTTGCCCTTGTGGCTCTTCCGGCCCTTACGTACCAATTGGTTAATGGTTGGCATAATGTTTCCCCTTCCTTATTTTTAAGTCCACACATCCAGGTGGTTCTTTTTGATTTATAAAAAAATGATTGGATGTTATTAAATTTTCGTGCCTTCGTTGACGCAAAGTCTGCCCAACGACAGACACCAACGTTGCTAAAAAAGCACCTTTAATAGACTATCACGGGACCAAATGAATGTCAACGCGATTTTCAGGATTTAAAATAGTGATTTTGAAGGAATTTGCCGTTATTAGTAATTAGAGATTCTCATGATGGAGGTTATTAGCTTGTACTTAATTTTTTTAATTATCATTAGCGAAATTGGCACATCATTTGTGATGCTAACGGCATTCCGGCTAACAATTGGGCAAACACCCTGGCTGCCCCGACATTCATATTGTGACAACTGTCATCAGCAACTCCACTGGTGGCAACTCATCCCCATCCTCGGCTATGTCATTCAGCGGGGACATTGTCACTTTTGCCGACAAGTCATCAATCCGTTTATCTTTGGCAGCGAGTTAGTTATAGCAGTTGCGACCTCCGCGCTGGCTAATTATCACTTACTCCATGATAGCGAATTGGTGTTGCTATTATTAACCCTCGCATTCTTGTCAACAACCGACTTCTATGACCAATTCATCTATTGCTGGGGTTTACTTCCATTAATCCTCCTAATTCCCCTCACCCAGTCCTGCTGGTTTAGGTTTTCTTGTTACCACGTCAGCATTCTATTAGTTGCCTTGCTATTTCTAATAATGCTAAGTCGGGGCTTAGGGGGCCTCGGTAGTGGTGACGTTGAACTAATTACTATCCTTCTCCTGATCATGGGCCCCTGTCAAGCAGCCATTATCGTCCTGATTGCGAGTGTATTAATGCTGGGATGGTGGTTGATCAAAGTTCATCCAGGTCGTCAAATGCCTTTCTTTCCGGCCTTAGCAGTTGGAATCCTATTTGTGGTCCCCTAATACAGAAAACCGCTAGCATTCGTATTGCACGAACACTAGCGGTTATTTGATTCATTCTTCATTTGATTGGTCTTTCTTAATTTGGATAAGAAAGAAGTTTTCACCATACTGAGCTAAACTTTCAATATTTTGAAATAGCAAGAGGATCCACGACATGGCCAGGCCAAATTCTAATAACTCGAATGCCGTCAAGGATAGGTAGTCGCTGAGCTTAAACACAATATAGTTAAAGCCCATCAGGCCTCCGATAATGTATGAGACATCCAGGAACTGTTTGCGGACATGTGGTAATATCCATCGAATGGCGACAATCAGGATCAGCATAATATAAACTAGCCACATCGAAATACGGTCATGAAGGACATGGAAGCGCGGATTATTAGGGAAAAAACCGATTGCGGCAATGCAGGCAGCTTGCGCATATAGTAATAACCGCAAAATCAGCACTCGGCGATTATTGTACTTCTTCTGTAAATTAACAAAAAGGTAATCTACCAGGGCCATCATTAGTAGTCCTGAAAAGATTAATGTCACATTAAACTGCAAATTAGCCGAGTTCTGTGCCGTTCCCAAAAAGCTGAAATTATGTTTCCACCAGTTACGATCCGAATTGGTCAACATTGAAAAGAGCATCCCACCAATAATCATAATCGTTAATAGGTTAGTAACGATGCCCGGTGATAAGGTCAATGCCAAGTTAATCATGATGTAATTAACTGCCGAAATAATCAAGAGGATGAACATCGTCGACGTATAGAGGTCAAAACGAGCGTCCATAAACAGCTGCTCGAATAGCCAGAAAAAGGCGGAAAACGAGAAGACAATAATTAACCCACAGGCAACCGTAATTGTAATCAGGCTTCGCCAATAAAAGTCTTGAGCAGGCCCGTTTTTGTGGATCTTCGTAATAATGGCCGTAACGATAAAGACCAATAGGCCAGAGATCAAGCTCATTAATAATGAACCGTTAGCAATGGAATAGTCACCAATAATTGGAACAGTAGTTAGTTTCAAGTGCTGAGCCATTGCAAATAGTGCCAGAGTCAGAATGACGGCGGGAACAAAATACCACCAAAACTTTATTCGAGGCAACTGCTCCAGTAGGTTAGCCGGACGGACCATAATTTGTTTATGGGCCACATTTAAGGCTAATGATTCATCTTCTCCAAAATGGGTCTGTTTGATGGCCTTCTCCGGAATCTCGATTTTGTAGACTTGCTTTTTCAAAACATTCTCTCCCAATCAACGTAAAAACAGGACAATGGCAAAACGCCACAGTCCTGTTTCTTAATTAGTTTTGCTTGTCTTCTTCCTTCATCTTGGCTTCAAGATCCTTGATGGAGTAAGCAGAAACATTAACTTCTTTTGGTTTGATGTGACGGTAAGTACTCATACCAGTACCAGCTGGAATAATCTTACCAATGATTACATTTTCTTTCAAACCAACTAATGGATCGTTCTTACCACGAATAGCAGCGTCAGTCAGAACACGAGTAGTTTCCTGGAATGAAGCAGCTGACAAGAAACTGTTAGTTTCCAGAGCAGCCTTGGTAATTCCGAGGATAACTGGACGAGCAGTAGCTGGAATTTCTCCAGAAACTAAAGTCTTGTAGTTAGCATCACGGAATTGACCAATATCCATCAATTGACCTGGTAAGAGATCAGTATCACCTGGATCCATTACCCGAACCTTCCGCATCATTTGCCGAATCATGATTTCCACGTGCTTATCCAGCAAGTCGATACCCTGCATCCGGTAAACTTTCTGAACTTCGGCTAAGAGGTAAGTTTCAGTAGAAAGAACATCGCGAACACGGATCAGTTCCTTTGGATCAATAGAACCTTCGTTGAGAGCTGTTCCACGGTGAATGAAGTCACCTTCAGCTACCCGCATCCGAGCCGTGATTGGTAAGGTGTATGTCCGTGTATCGGTTTCACCCTTAACAGTAACATCCTTTGTCCGTTCTGCAGGGTTTTCTTCGATGGATTCCACTTCACCAGTAACTTCACTGATGGTTGCACGACCCTTAGGATTACGTGCTTCCACAATTTCTTGAACACGAGGAAGACCTTGGGTGATATCTTCGTTACCGGCAACACCACCAGTGTGGAAGTTCCGCAGAGTCAGCTGGGTACCTGGTTCACCGATTGATTGGGCAGCAACAGTACCAACAGCTTCACCGGCTTCAACACGGTCACCGGTAGCAGCGTTCCGACCGTAGCAACGTTCGCAAACACCGTGTTCAGTGTTGCAAGTGAATGCAGAACGAATCGTAACCTTCTTAACACCGGCATCAACAATCTTTTGTGCCATGTCTTCATCAATCAGGACATTTTTACCAACGATCTTTTCACCAGTCTTTGGATCAAAGACAGACTTCATCGTGTAACGACCCATAATCCGATCGTAAAGTGGTTCGATCATTTCGTTACCATTTGTAATAGCGGTAACTTCCAGACCACGGTCAGTACCACAGTCTTTTTCACGAACAACCACGTCCTGGGCAACATCAACCAACCGCCGAGTCAGGTAACCTGAGTTAGCAGTCTTCAGGGCCGTATCAGTCATCCCTTTACGAGCACCGTGTGAAGACAGGAACATTTCCAGAACTGACAGTCCTTCGTAGAAGTTAGAAAGAACTGGCAATTCCATAATCTTACCGTTAGGAGCGGCCATCAGACCACGCATTCCAGCAAGCTGAGTAAAGTTAGAAATGTTACCACGCGCACCAGAGTCAGACATCATGTTGATTGGGTTATGGATATCCATGTGTTCAATCAGCTTGTTCTGAACTTCATCCTTGGCATCGTTCCAAATACCGATAACCCGGTCATACCGTTCATCATCAGTAATCAAACCACGACGGAATTGCTTAGTAACCAGGGCAACTTGCTTCCGGGCCTTCTTAATAATGTCAGGCTTTTCTGGCAAATCATGAATATCGGAGATGGCAGTTGTCAAACCAGAAATGGTTGATTCGTAGTAACCGAGGTCCTTAATCCGGTCCAGGAATTGAGAAGTCTTAGTAACCTTGTACTTCTTGTAAACTTCCGCAATCAAGTCGGACAGGAAGCCCTTCTTGAATGGTGGAATTAATGGCGCATTTTCAAGGTATTCATTGATGTCCTCACCAGGGTCCAAGAAGAAGCGGTCATCGACGCCTTTTGTGATGTTATCAGCGGTTGGTTCGTTAATGTAGTTAAAGTCTTCCGGCAAAATCCGGTTGAACAGTAACTTACCAACAGTTGTAACCATGATCTTCTTACGTTGTTCGTCAGTGAATGGCTTCTTAGGGAATGATGATACTTGAACACCGACCCGGGTTTGAAGAGCAACATAATTGTTCTTGTAGGCCATTTCAGCTTCGTTGGTGTCCTTGAAGATCATTCCTTCACCTTCACGGCCCTTATCTTCCGTGGTCATGTAGTAGTTACCAATAACCATATCCTGTGATGGTGACACAATAGGTTCACCGTCACGAGGACTCAAAATGTGGTGAGCAGCCAGCATTAACAGCCGCGCTTCTGCTTGAGCTTCATCGGACAATGGTACGTGAATGGCCATCTGGTCTCCATCGAAGTCGGCGTTGTAAGCAGTACATACCAGTGGGTGCAGACGCATTGACTTACCAGAAACCAAGACTGGTTCGAAGGCCTGAATACCCAACCGGTGCAAGGTAGGTGCCCGGTTAAGCAGAACTGGGTGTTCCTTAATAACGTCTTCCAGAACATCGAAGACATCATTATCACGACGATCAATCTTGCGCTTAGCAGCCTTAACGTTAGCTGACAAGCCGCGCTTAACCAATTCGTGCATAATGAATGGCTTGAACAATTCCAGAGCCATTGGAACAGGCAACCCCATTTGGTTCATCTTCATGGATGGACCAACATCAATAACGGAACGACCAGAGTAGTCAACCCGCTTACCAAGCAAGTTTTGACGGAACCGTCCTTGCTTACCCTTAAGCAAGTGGGATAACGACTTCAGTGGACGGTTACCTGGTCCAGAAACTGGACGACCACGACGACCGTTATCGATCAAAGCATCAACCGCTTCCTGAAGCATCCGCTTTTCGTTTTGAACGATAATGCCCGGAGCTTGTAATTCAAGAAGACGCTTCAAACGGTTGTTACGGTTAATAACCCGTCGGTACAAGTCGTTCAGGTCAGAGGTGGCGAAACGCCCACCTTCAAGTTGTACCATTGGCCGTAAATCAGGTGGCATAACTGGAATAACATCCAGGACCATCCATTCTGGCTTGTTACCAGACTTGATGAAAGCTTCCAGAATATCCAGACGACGAATTGCCCGAGTCCGCTTTTGACCGGTAGCATCCTTCAATTCTTCCTTGAGTTCGTTGGCTTCCTTTTGTAAGTCAACATCAGCTAATAACTTCTTGATAGCTGCAGCACCCATTTCAGCCTTGAAACGGTCACCGAATTCAGCCTTTTTGTCACGGTATTCTGCTTCAGACAACAGTTGCTTCTTTTCCAGTGGAGTGTCACCAGGATCAAGAACAACGTATGAAGCAAAGTAGATAACTTCTTCCAAGGAACGAGGACTCATATCCAAGACAAGACCCATCCGGCTTGGAATACCCTTGAAGTACCAAATGTGTGAAACTGGAGCCGCTAATTCAATGTGGCCCATCCGTTCACGACGGACTTTGGAACTAGTAACTTCAACACCACAACGGTCACAAACACGGCCCTTGTAGCGAATCCGCTTGTACTTACCACAAGCACACTCGTAATCCTTGGTTGGTCCAAAGATCCGTTCATCGAACAGCCCTTGCTTTTCCGGCTTTAATGTCCGGTAGTTGATGGTTTCTGGTTTCTTAACTTCACCATATGACCAAGACCGAATATTATCCGGTGATGCCAGTCCGATCTGCATGCTTTCAAATTTATTGACATCGATCAAAGGATTATTCCTCCTTATTTAGTAGTTTCTTCACCAATTTAACTAGTCTTGCTTGGTTTTATCCTCGTCAGTCGTTGCGGCTGATGGCTTGGAATCAGACTTTTCATCGTTCTTGTTATCGGCGTTATGTTGAGCGGCATACTTAGCCAATGCATCAACGTTAACAACTTCATCATCGTCTTCATCCATATTCTTTAATTGAATTTCGTTGTGGTTAGCATCGAGGACCTTCATGTCCAGACCAAGTGATTGCAGTTCCTTAACAAGAACACGGAATGATTCAGGAACACCTGGCTTTGGAATTGGTTCACCATTGATGATGGCATCGTAGGTCCGAACACGACCAACAGTATCATCAGACTTGTAAGTCAAGATTTCTTGAAGGGTGTATGCAGCACCGTAAGCTTCAAGAGCCCAAACTTCCATTTCACCAAACCGCTGACCACCGAACTGAGCTTTACCACCCAGTGGTTGTTGAGTAACTAATGAGTAAGGACCAGTTGACCGAGCGTGAATCTTATCATCAACCATGTGAGCCAACTTAAGGTAGTGCATTGAACCAACGGCAATCCGGTTTTCGAATGGTTCACCAGTCCGACCATCATAAAGAATCGTCTTACCATCTTCTGGGAACCCAGATTCCTTAATAGCATCCCAAACATCCTTATCAGTAGCACCATCAAAGACAGGAGTTGCCATGTGGATACCAAGCCGCTTAGCAGCCATACCTAAGTGCAATTCCAGCAGCTGACCAATGTTCATACGTGATGGCACACCCATTGGGGACAGCATAATGTCAATTGGCGTTCCGTCAGGCATGTATGGCATATCTTCTTCAGGAATAACAATGGAAACAGTACCCTTGTTACCGTGACGACCAGACATCTTGTCACCAACTTGGATCTTCCGCTTTTGTGCGATGTAAACCCGAACCATGGTGTTAACACCTGGTGACAATTCATCACCATTTTCACGCGTAAAGATCTTAACATCCTGGATAATTCCGCCGCCACCGTGAGGAACACGCAATGAGGTATCACGAACTTCACGAGACTTTTCACCGAAGATCGCATGCAGCAACCGTTCTTCAGCTGATAATTCAGTCATTCCCTTAGGAGTAACCTTACCAACTAAGATGTCACCATCATGGACTTCAGCACCAACTCGAACGATCCCGTTTTCATCGAGGTCCTTCAAAGCATCGTCACCGACGTTAGGAATTTCACGGGTCATTTCTTCAGGGCCAAGCTTCGTTTCACGAGCTTCAGATTCGTATGATTCGATATGAATTGAAGTGTAAACGTCATCCTTAACCAAGCGTTCGCTGATCGCGATGGCATCTTCGAAGTTGTAACCTTGCCAAGTCATGAAGGCAATCAATGGGTTTTGACCAAGGGCCAGTTCCCCTTGTTCCATGGATGGACCATCGGCTAAGACATCGTCAGCGTCAACGTGTTCGTTAACCTTAACAATTGGCCGTTGGTTGTAGTTCTTACCACCGTTAGAACGTTGGAACTTCATTAACTTGTAAGTGTCTAAAGTACCGTCTTCTTCACGAACACGGATTTCATTAGCATCGACATATTCCACAGTACCAGACTTCTTAGCAATCAGAGCCACCCCAGAGTCGTGAGCTGCTTTGTAGTCGATACCAGTACTTACTAGTGGTGCGTGAGGGTTCAGCAAAGGCACAGCCTGCCGTTGCATGTTAGCCCCCATCAGGGCACGGTTGGAGTCATCGTTTTCCAAGAATGGAATTGAAGCGGAAGCTACGGAGACAACTTGTTTTGGTGAAACGTCCATGTAGTCGACGTTTTCCACACTAGTTTCGATGTAATCATCCTTATCACGACACATAACCTGGTCATCAACGAATGAACCATCGTCATTCAAAGGTGAGTTAGCCTGAGCAATGATAAAGTTATCTTCTTCGTCGGCAGTCAGGTAATCAATCTTATCAGTAACCTTGTGGGTCTTCCATGAAACACGACGGTATGGAGTCTCCACAAAACCATACTTGTTAATCCGGGCGTAAGAAGACAGGTTGTTGATTAAACCAATGTTAGGACCTTCTGGCGTTTCAATAGGGCACAGACGGCCATAGTGAGTATAGTGAACATCCCGGACTTCATATCCGGCACGATCACGGGTCAACCCACCAGGACCAAGGGCTGACAGACGACGCTTATGTTCCAATTCACCCAGTGGGTTGGTTTGGTCCATGAACTGTGACAGTTGTGATGAACCGAAGAATTCCTTAATGGAAGCAACGACTGGACGAATGTTGATTAATTGCTGTGGGGTCACCGTGTCTGGATCTTGAATGGACATCCGTTCACGCACAACCCGTTCCATCCGGGCCAAACCGATCCGGAATTGGTTCTGAAGTAATTCACCCACAGAACGAATCCGCCGGTTACCCAAGTGGTCGATATCATCAGTTGATCCGATGCCTTCCTGTAAGTTGAAGAAGTAATTCAGGGAAGCAAGAATATCAGCTGGAGTAATGTGCTTGTGTTCCAAAGGAATATGACCATTACCCAACAGAGGAACAACCCGTTCTGGATCTTCGTGAGAGTAAACCAGGATCTTTTGTAATTTAACTGGTTCAGTCACAACCGCTTCATCAGAAGGGGTATAAGTGATCATCTTAAAGTCGTCACGGTCAAGGTAAGGTTCAAGCTTCTTAAGAACTTCCTTGGTAACTTGATCACCCTTTTGTGCTAACACTTCACCAGTGTCAGGATCAGCTAGCGTTTCCGCCAGGGTCTCACCTAACAAACGGTATTTCAACATTAACTTCTTGTTAGTCTTGTAACGACCAACAGGGGCCATGTCGTAACGCTTTGGATCAAAGAACCGGGCCGTTAAGAGGTTCCGGGCTGAGTCAGCAGTCTTTGGTTCACCTGGACGTAACCGTTCGTAAATATCCTTCAAAGATTCTTCAACACGAGAGTCTTCAGCATTCTTGTGAACATCCTTATCCAAGGTCAAGGACAAGGTTTCACTGTTGCCACCAAACATATCAATGATTTCATCATCAGAGCCGAAGCCCAATGCCCGAATTAATTCAGTCATTGGCAGCTTCCGCATCCGGTCGATACGGACGTATGAAATGTTCTTGGCATCAGTTTCGTATTCTAACCAGGCACCACGGTTAGGAATAAAGGTAGCGCCATAGTTAAGCCGACCATTCTTACCAGTTTCTTCATTATAGTAAACACCTGGTGAACGAACTAATTGAGAAACAATTACCCGTTCTGCCCCATTAATAATGAAAGTCCCTTGGTTAGTCATCAGTGGGAAGTCACCAAAGAAGACGTCTTGAGACTTAATTTCACCAGTTTCGTGGTTGGTTAAGCGTAAGGTAACGTGAAGTGGTGCTGAATAGTTAGCATCGTGTTCACGAGCTTCATCAACAGTATACTTAGGTTCCAAAAGTTGATAATCAACAAATTCCAGAGAAAGTTTTCCTTGGAAATCATCGATTGGCATAATGTCATCAAACATTTCCCGTAAACCTTTGTCCATGAACCAGTTATAAGAATTGGTTTGAACTTCAATCAGGTTTGGCAGCTCGAGAACTTCTTTAATCCGCGAGTAGCTACGACGGGTACGGTGTTTACCGTATTTAACTAAATGTCCGGCCAAACTGTTCACCTCTCTAATTTATTCAGCGAGCTTTTTAAATGTTACATTTTGATTACAATTTGTACAAAATGGCATTTTTGAGCAAAAAAAATCCAAAAACAGTTAAAAACTGTCTTTGGTTTTTATAGCTGAACCCGATGGACAATAGATCACCGGGCCCATATGAGCTCGCAATTACATACTATTGTAGTGTACAGGCTTTTTATTTAATTGTCAACGATAATGAATGACTATTTAGTGATCGACAAACCATTAACAACACAATCCAAGATCAATTGGTCACGCTGCTCATCACTAATATCATTCCCCGCGATTGGCTGGTAGGTTCCAAAGATAGGCGTGATGTCCGCTAAGAACAGTTCAGCGGCTTCCCGTGGCAAAATATCAGGACGCAGGCCAACTTGCGGTTGCTTGAAGTATTCAGCAATTGGTTCCAAGTAATCCATCGTAAAGATCATATTGAGCTTTTGCTGAGAGCTCGTGGATAGTAAGCGCCGTGCTTGCCAATACTGGTCGTAAATACTCAGTGGGTGGTGTTTCTTCAGTGCTTCAGTGATTTGCCAGATCTGTTCGTTTGGGGTCAGCTTGTGTTTCCGCATCACCTTATTAATATCCTTACGCACCTTACCCCCAAGCTGCGTCATAACGTCCAGATAAAGGACTTCCTTGTCACTGAAGTGGTGGTACAGTGCCGGTTGAGTAATCCCAATTTGTTTGGCAATGTCACGAGTGGAAGTTTCACCAAATCCTTTCTGTAAGAATAACTTAGTCGCAGTTCTCATGATCGAGTTCCGCGTCCGTTCTAATCGGTCTGAACGTTTCATTCTGTATCTCGCTCCTCAACTTATTAATCATCTTATAAATATATAATGCCACTAAACCCGTCCTTTGACAAGACTAGATCAACCATTTTCCGCCATTCACGACCGATATTAAACTAAGTCCTCCCCCCTCAGTATTCAATAATGGGCACTACTTTTAAGTCACTAAATAAAAAAGTGCGTTCGGCAAACATCCGTAACGCACTTTAAATAAGTTTTAATCAATCTGCACAACTTGAGAATCATCCGCTTGCGGGTGGCGGGTCTTAATCGTAATCTTACCCCGTCGAGCACCAACTGTAACGTCGTCTCCAGTCTTCACGGCCCCTTCGAGCAAGGCAGTGCTCAGTGGATCTTCAATCTGATCCTGAAGAGCCCGCCGGAGTGGCCGTGCACCATATGATGGATCATAACCAACTTTGGCCACAAGGTTAATAGCTGCCGGCGTAACTTTCAGTTCAATGCCTTGTTCACTAACCCGTTTTTGTAGGGTCTTAACCATTAGCTTAACAATCTGGTGTAATTCCTTCTTGTGGAGTGAGTGAAAAATCACCGTTTCATCAATCCGGTTTAAGAATTCTGGCCGGAAGTGAAGCTTCAATTGTTGCCGAATGGCACTAGCCATCGCCTGGTAATCATTGCTAATGTCCCGAGCACCAAAGCCAACCTCTTTTTCATCCTGCAACTGGGTGGCACCAAGGTTAGAAGTCATGATAATAATGGTGTTTCTAAAGTCAACTCGCCGGCCCTTCGCATCAGTCAGGTAGCCATCATCCAAGACCTGCAGTAATAAATTAAAGACATCAGGATGGGCCTTTTCAGCTTCATCCAATAGAACAACTGAGTATGGATGCTGACGAACTTTTTCAGTTAACTGACCACCTTCGTCATAGCCCACGTAACCAGGTGCGGCCCCAATCAGCCGGCTCGTCGAGTATTTCTCCATGTACTCAGACATATCAATCCGGATCATGTTATCCTCGGAGCCAAACATAGCTTCCGCTAGGGCCTTCGCAAGCTCAGTCTTCCCGACCCCCGTTGGTCCCAGGAACATGAAGGAACCAATTGGACGGTGAGGATCCTTTAAGCCACTCCGCGCCCGACGAATTGCTTTCGCCACAACGCTGACAGCTTGATCCTGGCCGATTACCCGCCGGTGAAGTACCCGTTCGAGGTTAACCAGTCGTTCACTTTCGCTCTTGGTTAATTGGGTTAAAGGAACACCGGTCCATTCAGCAACAACCTTGGCAATATCTTCACCAGTGGTATGCAACTGGTAGTGGTCAGCGTCCTGCTTAGCATGTTGTTCTTGCCGTTCTAACTTTGCCCGCAATTGCAATTCCTGCTGGCGAAGTTCCGCGGCTTTATCGAAGTTTTGATCTTCAATGGCCTGTTCCTTATCTTTACGAAGTTGTTCTAATTGGCCAGTCAGTGAATGACGGCTATTTTTCTTTTCTTCCGCATTAATCCGTACCATCGCAGATGCCTCATCGATTAAGTCAATTGCCTTATCGGGCAGGAAGCGGTCGGTAATATAACGGGCAGATAAGGTCACCGCTTGTTTCAATGCTTCATCATCAATTTGAACATGGTGGTGCTGTTCGTACTTTGGTCGCAACCCTTTGAGAATCTGCAAGGCAACTTCTGGAGTTGGCTCGTCAATCTGCACTGTAGCAAAGCGCCGTTCCAAAGCTGCGTCGGATTCAATGTACTTTTGATATTCATCTAAAGTTGTGGCCCCGATAGTTTGCAAATCGCCACGGGCTAATGCTGGTTTCAGAATATTAGAAGCATCAATGGCACCTTCAGCACCACCAGCACCAATTAAGGTATGGAGTTCATCAATAAACAGGATGACATGACCATCCCGGTGAATCTCATCAATTACTTTCTTCAAACGATCTTCGAATTCACCACGATATTTGGTCCCCGCAACAAGTGACCCCATATCCAGCATCATTAAACGCTTTTTAGCTAGCTCTTCCGGAACCTGACCATGAACCATTCGTTGAGCTAGTTCCTCTGCAATGGCAGTTTTACCAACCCCTGGTTCCCCAATCAGAACGGGGTTGTTTTTAGTTCGCCGACTAAGAATTTGTTCAACCCGCTTCAGCTCACGGTCACGCCCAACCACGGGATCAAACTTGCCATCACGAGCTAGTTGGGTCATATCACGGGCCAGTTTATCCAACGTTGGCGTTGCAGATTTGCCGCTCTGTTGGCTGGCATTGTGTAATTGTTGTCGTGCCTGCAAGTCGGACACGCCGAGTCGCCGTAAAATAACCTTACGGACTTGTTGAGGCATTACATCTAAGCTATACAAGATCCGTGATGAGAGAACACTCTCGTCCGAAATCAAAGCTAACAGTAAATGTTCAGTCCCAATCTTAAGGGCACGAAGCTGTTGAGCTTCTTGGCCTGCTAACGCCAGAACCTGCTTGGCTTTAGGAGAATAAGGTAAGTATTCGCCATCCCCGCGATCCTCCATTGTCCCGTAACCAATCATCCGTTCAATTTCTTCACGAATGTCGTCACTGGTAATTGAGAATTGCTCAAAGATCTTGCTGGCAATCCCTTCTTTTTCCATCGTTAATGCCAAGAGGAGGTGTTCAGTCCCAACTGCTTGATGCTTAAAGTATCGTGCTTGTTCATGTGCCAGCATTAATACTCGTTTTGCACTAGGCGTAAAAGTATTATCCATCCAGAAACTCCTTTCTCTTTAACTCTCATACCGTAGTCGATTTAGCATGGCAACCAGTAAGCGGGCTCTTAACTGTGCCTCAGCGTTGCGGTTACCAACCGCTAACGTTTGCTTAGAAAGGGCAACTAACATCAAGTCACCCTCACGTCGACTAATAACCTTTTCATTATATAGGGTTGAAATAACATCATAGGCATCCCGTTCGCTAATTGAATTCCCAATTGCTTGGATAAGCGTGTCAAGGACATCTAAATCATCTAACAGGTTGACCCGTTCAATTCTAATATAGCCACCACCGCCACGCTTACTTTGTACCAGGTAACCATGTTGAATGGTAAAGCGGGTCTTAATAACATAGTTGATTTGGGATGGAACGACGTCAAAGTGATTGGCAATTGCTGATCGTGAAATTTCAATTTGCGAAGAATTGCCAAGAATCTGTTTGAGGTATTCTTCAATCACATCCGAAATACTCTTTTCTTCCATCTCATCACCTCATTATCTGACTAATCTTGACCAAATTTTAGCACAGTCAGTACCGCAACACCAGTCAGATGTCTTCAGTAACAAGCACATTAGAAATATCAAAAACTCCAGAGCCTGCACTTAGCAAACTCTGGAGTTCTCGTTCATCATCATTTAGTGATGATAGTTATATTTATTCTAATGGGGAGATTTTATTAGTCCATGTGAGTAAAGTCAACAACGTTCCGACCAACAACCTTGTTGTCCTTCAATTCTTGGATCATGTCGTTGATTTCACTCAGCTTACGAGTCTTGACAATTGGGTGAACCTTACCTTCAGCACCGAATTGGAAGCATTCAGCCAAGTCTTGACGAGTACCAACTAATGAACCAGCAACGATGATGCCATCAAGAACAGTCTTAGCAATGTTAAGCTTCATGTCACCTTGTGGAAGAGCAACAGCAACTAACTTACCATCTGGACGTAATGAATCAACAGCTTGGTCAAAAGCAGAAGCGGAAACAGCTGTTACAACTGCAGAGTGAACACCGCCAACTTTTTCTTGGATTTGCTTGTCAACATCACCGTCATGACGGTTGATAACAATTTCAGCACCATTCTTCTTAGCAGCTTCAAGCTTGTCAGGGTTACCATCAACAGCGATAACGTGAGCGCCAAAGACATTGTGAGCAAATTGGATACCGAGGTTACCTAAACCACCAGCACCAACGATTGATACCCATTGACCTGGCTTCAAGTCAGCCACTTTCAATGCCTTGTACATAGTAACACCGGCACAAGTCAAAGAAGTAGCTTCAACTGGGTCAAGGCCATCTGGAACCTTAACAGCGTAATCAGCTGGGACAATGCATTGTTGAGCCATTGCACCATCAACAGTGTAACCAGCGTTTAGAACGTTCCGGCAAAGAGTTTCACGACCAGTCAAGCAATATTCACAGTGGCCACAGCCCTTGTAGAACCAAGCGATTGATACCCGGTCACCAACTTTAAGAGAGGTAACACCAGGAGCAACCTTTGATACACGACCAACACCTTCGTGTCCAATGATACGGCCAGGCTTCTTACCAAAGTCCCCAGCAGCAACGTGGAGGTCAGTGTGACAAAGTCCACAGTATTCCATGTCAACTAAAGCTTCACCTGGTTTGAGGTCACGTAATTTAACATCTTTAACAGTAACGTAGCCATCTACAGGATCGTTAATAACAGCAGCTTTCATAGTCCAAAATCTCCTTTTGAATATCTTGTTATCGTTTACACAAATTATGATAACAAATATAACACCGACTTTAAAGGGAAAATGTGAATAAATTAACATAAATGGTATGAACCACTATTCCCAGAAATTAAGTGAATCATACGGAGAGTAAGTCAAAACTACTAGTACCAATGTGAAATTTTTATTTAAGGCTGGTTAGTCCCCTTCACATATGGATAACCGAAGTAAATGTTAAAGAGGTCACCACCAACATTGCGCAAGTCGTGGTAACTAATGTTGTTGGCGAAAAAAAGGAGCATTTGTTTGTCATGGACATTAGCCCACATGCAGCAGTTATACGGACCATAATTCCCGTTGGCATGAATAATTGGGTTATTCACATACACACCACCAAAATAGCTTTCCTCTCCCGGTGTTGTTTGTACACGAAGTAATTGATGGACCAACCGCGGATTTTCGAGAACATCAGTCATTACGAGACGCCAATAGTCTTGCGGTGTCATTAAGTAGTCTCCGGCGCCAAAATTTGCCGACATTTGTTGCAGTAACGTATCCTCTGACGCGTTCTTGTTAAGCGGAATTATTCTGACATGGTTTTTAGTTGCTGATTTGAATTTCTTCACATGAGCAGGTTTCATCACGTACTGCATAACATAATGATGATACGAACGGTGACTGGCATGGCGAATAATTGCAGCGAGCATAATAAAGTCAGCATCAGAATACTTCCATGAAAAATCACCAGTTGATTGGAAGGAGGTTAAGCCAAACTTAAGCCGGGCTTTTTCACCTTTTAAGGTGCGCGCTGGCTGGTTTTTTAAATCACGCAGCCCACTGTGGTGAATCATTAAGTGTTGGACAGTAATTTGGTTTGCATATGGAATATCAGAATAATAATCATTTAATGGTGTCTGCAGTTTAATTTGATGGTGGTTGACTAATGACATAATTGCTAGGCCCGTCACTAATTTCTGCAGGGAAGCAATAGGAAACAATTGGTTGGCTGATACTTTTTGTGAATCTTTCTGGTCAGTACGGTTTGAAATGACGAGCGGTTGATGATCGTGGCCATTCACGAGCACAATTCCATTAATCTGGTGTTGAACCATGTACTGGCGGATGGCATGTCTTTTTTGAACTGCTACTGACTGGGCATGTCCAGTCGTTGGTGCTAGTACGGTTAATACCAACATTATTAATAGAAAAACTACTTTCCAGTTCTTCACCATGCTTCACCCGCCTTCTTTTTGGAATGTCTATCATACAATTGGCCTTTCAGCATAGTACACAAATGGCGTCCAGTGCCGGACACTGGACGCCTATTTGTAATAACTGCGACAGCGTATCATAAATGACTGCTGGCACGTTACCTCTGAAATATGCAAATCGGGAATACACGATTTGAACGTGCGACCTCTTCGTCCCGAACGAAGCGCTCTACCAAGCTGAGCTAATTCCCGAAAAGAAAAAGCGTAACAATTACCAGGTAACCGTCACGCTTATACTAGTGCACCCAGAAGGAGTCGAACCTTCAACCTTCTGATTCGTAGTCAGACACTCTATCCAATTGCGCTATGGGTGCATAT
>SKER01001151.1_pt1 | contig 23273 bp, 22 predicted proteins | sample 4826961 | NCBI WGS metagenome assembly SKER01 (sample SAMN11008804, study PRJNA524170) | human gut metagenome | biome: Human fecal sample; material: Feces; isolation source: fecal sample from pouch patient p47 | host: Homo sapiens | place: Israel: Tel-Aviv | collected 2016-11-16 | reverse complement strand
GAGGAGTGATTTTTTTGCAAACCGCGAACCTGTTAATCGCCACCCTGCTCTTGATCGCCGGCATCATCGTCATCTACCTGGGGGTCTTCGCTAAGGAAATCGAACACCCAACCGGCACTAACCGCCTCTTCCAACGCCTCAGCGGGCTGGGAATTAAGGCTTCGATGCGGCCGGCCCTGATCGTGACCGGCGTCGTCTTAGTTGGGGCGTCCCTATACATTTTTGGTGGCATTTAAAAAGGACCGGGAGAACCATTTTTGCTCCCGATCCTTTTTACTTGCTTGCCGTTAACACCCGCGTCACCATCACCCCGTAGACCCCATCGAGGCCGGCGTTGGTAACTTCAATTTCCTGGGCGCCTAGCGTGGCCAGCGCCCGCCGGTATTCACCGCTGTGTTCAATGTCGATGATCGCTAACCGGCCGCCGGGCTTGAGAACCCGCAGCGCCTCGGTCAATGCCTGGCGCCGCGCTTGCTTGGGCTTGACGTTGTGGAGCGACAGGCTAGCAAAAACGGCGTCGAATTGGTTGTCATTAAAGGGTAACGCCGTCATGTCGGCGGTTTGCAGTTGCGCAACCTGGCTAACCCCGGCCGCTTCAATTACCGCTTGGGTGGCCGCCTGGCGGTTGCCAGATTGGTCGACCCTCTTCCAGATGTCAATCCCGGTTACCTTGCCGGGCGCCCTTAAGTGCTTAGCCACGGCTAGCATCACGGCGCCGTGACCACATCCGAGGTCTAAAACCTGATCCGTAGCGGCGATCCGGGTTTTACCCACCACCCGGTCAATGATCTTGTATTTGCCAACCAGCGAGGTGCGCAGATACAGGTAGGTACAAGCGAAAAATACGAGCGCCAACGGGACGGTGATCCAAGTGTGACCCGCCATTCCCGCCACTAATTCTAAAATCCCGGCCAGCCCTAACAAAATGGGGACCAGCGGGGCGTCAACGGTACGTTTCATCATTATTTCCTCCGGGAACTTGTTTTGCTAATTATACCAATTTCCCGGGAAATAAACCGACCCCCAGCCAAATTTGCTGAGGGTCGGTTTTAATTTTCAACTGTTGGCCTAGCTTAGCCAAACGGTCTATCGAGGAGGTTAGTCGCACTTCTCATAACGCTCTTCCTACTTAATGACCCCAAAGCCGCCGGTCCAGCCGATTTGTTCACTGGCGGCCAAGGTCATTTGCAAGAAGCCAGTTGCTTCCAGTTCACGGGCCCGCTTGAGCTTGCCGGCATCGAGTACGGCCAAGGGACTGCCCTTTAAAGCCTCCTTGAAGGTCGCCTTGGCGTCATCATCGTCACCGGCCACCAGGACGGTCGTTTGTTGTTGGCCGCCAACTTGGCCGCTTTGCAGAGTAGCGGCGAAGGTCGTGTTAAAGGCCTTTAAGACCTTGCTGTTTGGCAGGCGCTTTTGCAGTTCCTGGGCGGCCGAGCTGTCGGCGGGAACCACTAATTCGTCCCAGGTCTCAAAGTTGAGCGGGTTGGTGATGTCCACGACCACCTTACCGGCCAATTGGTCACCGTATTGGTCGGCTAAGTCTGCCAACGCCGGGTACGGTACCGCCATGATCACCAGGTCCCCCAAGCTAAAAATGTCATCATTGGAACCTACGTAGGTGACTGTGTTACCGGCCAGTTCGAAGTTGTGGCCAATGGCTTGCCCCATGTTACCCTTACCAAAAATTGCAATTTTCATGATTAAGCTTCCTTTTTGTTTTCGTGTTCTGCGATGTTAGCAAGTGTCTCGTCGACCAGTTGTTGAACCGTAATTTGGTCCAGGCGCTGTTCAATCCCGACTTGAACCTCAGCAAAGTGCTTGGTAATCACCTCCGGAAAGGCGACCCCGACGCTACACTGGCCCGAGGTTTCTTGATCCGGCACCAAGAAGGGGTTCTTGGGCGCGGTGGCCCGGTAAACGTCCAACACCGTGATCTGATCAAGGTCACGGGCAAAGTTATCGTAGCGGTTGTTTTGCCGGGCCGCTAAAATATCGGCGGCCCGTAGTTGGGCAATCATCTTGCGCACCTGACTCGGGTTGGTTTTTAAACTCGAGGCGAGAATCTGGCTAGATACCTCTTCTCCTTGGTGGACCTTTAGGTAAACGAGGATCTGCAGTAGATCACTAACGCGGGTATTGGCGATCGTGTCCCCCTCCTTTCTCTTTTCTCTTTCAACTTGGCCTTAGGATAACACTTACTTTTTGGAAGTGCAACTTTTTTAGTAACACTAATTCAAATAAAAAAAGCGGTGGGGTCACCCGACCGCTTTTTCGCTAATTAAGGGCTACATGTGCATCCCCATCTTCTTGTAGGAGTCCATCCCGCCAAGCCAGAGTTCATCCATCGTGACACCCCGCTCCTTGGCAAAGGCCTCCATCAGGGTCATATGGTTGAGCAAGTGGTACTCCCGGTCCGGGGCGGCCTGGTCGACAACCTTTAGTTGGGCCATCATCCCGCCATCTTCGTGTTCGATAATGTGACAATGGTACATAAAGACCCCCGGCACTTGGAAGTAGACCTTGATGATGACGTGTTCGCCCGGGTTAACGGCGACGGTGTCGTTAAGTCCGTGTTCAAACGGGTAGGGTTCCTGGCCGTTACGGGAGACGATCTCAAAGGCGCAGCCGTGCATGTGGAAGGGGTGAATCATCCCACCGTTCATGTCGTTGGTGTTGGTAATGTCCCAAAGCTGGCACTTGCCCATCGGCATCGTGTAATCGATCCGGTCCATCTGGAACTTCTTGCCGTCAATCATCACCGTCTCGTCCATCCCGGACATCACCACCTGCTTGACGGGTAGGCTCGGGTCTGGGGTCGGGTAATCAATCTTGGTCAGGGTGGTGGGCAACTCCTCTCCTGCCGGCGTAAACTCGTGGATCCGGAACTCGACCAGCGGACTGTCGTCGGAGTACAGGGTAACCGTGTCGCCCGGCTGGTAGCTGGCAAAGTCGACCACGATCTCCTGGCGCTCGGCACAGGTAGTCATCAGCTTCTTTAACTTGACCGGGTGGGGCAAAAAGCTCAGGTCCGAGCCAATTTGGGTGAAGGTTAAGTCGTCCGAGAAGTGGAGCCGGTACTCGCGGCGGTTAGAGCCGTTTAAAATTCGCAACCGCAGGCGCTGGGTGGTGACGTCAAAGTAAGGATTGACGGTGGCGTTAATCACCGCCGTGTCACCCTGGACGCCATCAGGGTCGTAATCGGCCCGGTAATCAAACTGGTTGCCCGCGTGGAAGTTGCGGTCCTGCAGGATCAACGGCAGGTCATCAACTCCGTAAGTGTGCGGCAGGGGCAAACTAGCTTCTTCTTGGTCGTGAATGATCGCCATCGTCGCCAGTCCCTGCCAAACCTGGTAGGCCGTTTCCGGGCAGGGGTGGGCGTGGAGCCAGGCGGTGGCGGCCGGCTGAATGATCTTAAAGGTCACGTCGCGGGCCTCACCCGGGTAAACCGGGGCGTGGCAGCCGCCGTCTTCAATTGGCCCGGGAATCTCTAGTCCGTGCCAGTGGAAGGTCGTCACTTCCGGTAGGTGGTTGACCAGGTGCATGTGGTAAGTCTTGCCGCGCTCAAAGACCACCGTCTGCCCCAGCATTGAGGCGTTAAAGCCCCAGGTCTTGGTCTTTTCCCCCGGCAATAGCTGGGTTGCCCCCGCCTGGGCGGTAACGGTGTAGTACACGTCGTCGCCGTCCACCTTGTCTGGGGTTAACAGGGGCGGAATGTTGAGGGGCGTCGCGGGTACTTGAGCCTGCTTCAGTGGCTTGTAGGCCGCATCGTGAAGGTTGAAGGCTTGCTCATCGTAAAAGTAGGAATCAAAAACTGGTTCATTCATCAAAATCACCCTCCTTTTCTTCATTATAAATTTTTAAATAACAAATTGAAAGGGTGCACCCCTTTAATCAGCGTTTCTAATCGGAATGTGGACTAGCTTCACCTGGTTGCCGTGGTCGGCCAACAGCTGCACCAAATCGCTGGTCTTTAGCCACACCGTCGCCGTGTTAACGTTGGGGTGGGCCGCCACCAATCCCGCGGCCAATTCCTGGTCAATCATCACCTCAACCTTGCGCTGCTCATCATTTAAAACCCCCAGCGGCGTCACCGAGCCCGGTGTCAAGTCGAGGTACTTTTGTAAGTCTTGCTCGGAGGCGAAACTCAACCGCCGGGTCCCCTCCTGGTCACTCAAGGCCTTTAAGTCGACCCGCTTTTCCCCCTTGATGGTGACTAGGTAGTAGTGGCGGTGCTTGTCGTCGCGAATAAAGAGGTTTTTAGCGTTGGCCTCGGGGTGGGGCATCGGAAAGTCGGCCACCGCCGCCATATCAAAGACCGCCGGGTGGTTGGTCACCTCGTAGTCGATCCCGTGCTCAGTTAGGTATTGGTACACTTCTACTTGGTTCATCAGCATCCTCCTTTACTACAATAATTGTGATAAAATTAAAATTAGATTAAGTTGATTATAATCGAAGAAGGAGGAATCGCAATGCTCTTTTCTAACGCCCTTGTCCGCACCCCCGGCCACTCGGTAATTAACGGAATTGATGACTACGCTGACCTTGGCCGCCCCGATTATGAGCGCGCCTTAGCCCAGCACCAGGCTTACATGGACCTACTTTCGGACCGCGGGGTGGCCGTCACCGTTCTAGACCCCCTAGAAGCCTTTCCGGATTCCTGTTTTGTGGAGGACCCGGCGGTGGTCGCCGCTGACTTTGCCGTGATCACCAAACCGGCCCGCGCCAGCCGGACCCCGGAACGTGGTTTCATCCGGCCAGCCCTCGAACACTTTTATTCCCAGGACCACATTTTTGAGATTAACGCCCCCGGGCACCTGGAGGGCGGCGACGTGATGGAAGTCGACGGAACTTATTACGTCGGCTTGTCGGCCCGGACCAACCGGGAAGGGTTCGAACAGTTTAAAGCAATCGCCGCTCAGTTTAACCACCCGGCGCTTGCGGTCCCCGTCCACGACTTCTTACACCTCAAAACCGGGACGACTTATCTGGGCGATGGCAAGCTCCTGGTAACCGGTGAGTTCGTTAACCACCCCGCCTTTGCTAACTTCACCCAACTGGTCGTCCCTGCCGAAGAAGCTTACGCCGTCAACTGCATCAACACCGGTAACGGCGTTATCATGCCGGCGGGCTTCCCAGTTGTCAAACAATTGTTGGAGGACCACGGCTTCCCGGTCTTTGAAGCGGCGATGAGCGAATTTGAAAAAATCGATGGTGGCCTGACCTGCCTGTCGCTACGCTTCACCGCTCATTAATTCTTAACTTTTCTTGTTGACAAGGAATGGGCGCCCGTGTTTTAATACATTCAACATTAAAAGATTCTAATGATTCACCGGAACCCCAGTAGTGATCCGCTCCCTGGCTAAGAGAGTTAACGGCGCTGTAAGTTAACCCACAACGCGATCACGAATTACACTCCAACCAAGGTGACTCACGCACGGCGCGATAGTCCATTTGAGGTGCAATGCACAAAGCTGGGTGGTACCACGGTGAAAATCGTCCCTTGCCTGTTGATCAGGCAGGGGGCGTTTTTATTTTAAGGAGGTGAAAACGATGCCAGTCAAGAACGGTGGAAAGGGCTATTATTTCAAAACGATTGTTGCCAGTCGCTTTGAGACTAATAGTGAAAAAGAGGAATTATCATGAAAAAATTTAAAGAACGGGTTGAACCGACCTTCAGCCTGACCGAATGTATCTTGGTCCTAGTCGTTATCTTGGGCCTACTGGGCTTTTTGATCATCGCCGAAAAACAAGAACCCCAGGCGCCGCTGCTGATCGCCTTTGTTATCTTAATGCTTTACGGCCGTCTACGGGGCTTTAAGTGGGACACGATCATCGACGGGATGCGCACCGGGCTACGGGCCGGCGTCGACCCCCTGGTGATCTTCCAAACGATCGGGGTCTTGATCGCCACCTGGATCTTCTCGGGTACAATCCCGACGATCATGTACTTTGGCTTTAAGATCATCTCGGTTAAGTTCTTCCTCCCCACCGTCTTCATCGTTTGCACCCTCGTTGGGATCGCCTGTGGGTCTTCGTTTACCAGTATCTCAACGATGGGGATCGCCTTTATTGGGATCTCCGCCACTTTACACATTAGCCTGCCGCTAACGGCCGGGGCAATTGTTTCCGGGGCCTTTTGTGGCTCCAACGTTTCTCCGCTTTCTGGGACGACGAACCTCGCCGCCACCACCGGGGAATTAGACATCTACAAGCACATCCGCTCGCTGGCCTGGACCGATTTGCCGGCCTGGATCATCTCACTGGTGATCTTCACGGTGGTCGGGATGAGCGCCAAGACCGCTAGCCTGCACTCAATTCACGTCATGATGGCGGGGCTGAAGGCCGGTTTTTGGATCTCCCCAATCACCCTCTTGCCGGTCTTGTTCATGATCATCCTAGCGATCCTGCGGGTCCCGGCGATCCCGTCGCTGGGGCTGGGCGCCCTCTTTGCGATCGCCTTGGGCTGGCTCTACGACCCCACCACCACGATCACCAAGGTCACCCACCTGATCATGAACGGCTACGTTGCCCACACCCCTAACAAGACGATCAACCTCCTCTTGTCCAAGGGGGGTATCAGTAGCATGTTAACCTCGCTGTCCTTAATCATCTTCGCCCTATCACTGGGGGGCTTGTTGATTAAGTTCCACATCATTGGGGCGATCGTCGACAAGGTCGAAGCAAGCGTCAAGGGACTGGGTGGTTTAACCATGGCCACCGCCCTGACTTGTATCGGGGTCAACCTCTTAGTGGGTGAACACTACTTAGCCATTATCTTACCGGGGGAATCCTTTAAGGAAGCCTTTGATCACCACCACCTTCCCCGTGAACTGATGACCCGGGTCCTAAACGACGTTGGGGCGGCCGTCAACGCCATCGTCCCGTGGAGTGTTTCCGGGGTCTTCATCGCCGCTACCCTCCAGGTCAACCCACTCGCCTTCGTCCCATTTGCCTTCTTCCCGTTTATCGTGACCATTCTGGCCGTTTTGATGGGCTTTGTAAAGGCGAAGAGTGCTAAGGAAATGGCTATCAACTAAATGTGAACTACTCGGTCATTTATGGCCGAGTAGTTCACACGCCATCAAAAGCCGGTGTGACCTAATTTCTGCAAGCCCCTCCTGGATAAAACTTAATTTTATTTTCAAAAACTGGTTGCAAAATTAAAAAATGATGTTAAGATTAGAAAACGTTAAGAGATAACAGATTTTTACCGAAGGGGGTGTCCACCATGCTAGTCATTATTATTAGCCTACTAATTAGCCTAATTCTAGTCATTATTACGCCTAGCATAAGTGAATATCCCGGCCAAAAACTACACGCACGGATTCGTGAGGGGGACCCTGCACGACTAAGTGGGTAAGGTTTAGCTATCTTCGATTAAAAAATCGTGAGACCCGGGGTGGTAATTAGCCCCGGGTCTTTTTATTTGAAATTGGACCGTTAAGATTAGGAGATGAACAACATGGAACAAGCAGCAACTACAAACGCCATGAACCGCGTTGACGTTCAAGAAGCCAAGAAAACCGTCCGCGATTACGCCTACAATATCTCAGCCGCGATTGCTAACGCCATCCTGGTTACCCTGGGGATGGGACTGTTAATGCAAACAGTCGCTGGGTTCGTCCACTGGCAACCGCTCTTTGAAGCCGGCACCCTGGCCCAAGCCCTGCTCGCCCCGGCCCTGGGATTGGCAGTTGCCTCCCAACTGGAGGTCACCACCCTGGTTACCTTCTCCACCATCATTTCAGCCACCGTGGCCGCCAACGCCGTTTCCTTCGTGCAAACGGCCAGCACCGCGACGGCCATGCAATCGGTGGGGGGCGCTGCTCACCCACTGGTCGTTGGTAACGCCGTCTTCTCCACGGGACAACCCGTTTCCGCCGTGGCCGCGGCCCTGCTGGCGGCCCTCTTAGGGAAGTGGCTGTCCGGTAAGACGCCGCTGGACATGGTCTTGGTCCCAATGGTGGTCACCTTCGTCGGCACCTTCGTCGGCTTCGGTTTGGCTTCCGTTGTGACGCCCGCTTTGACCGCTACTAGTGCTTGGATCGCTGCCTCCATCAAGGTCAACACCGTCCTTGGTTCAATGGTCATCTCCGCCGTTTGGGCCCTCTTCTTGATGACCCCGGCTTCCTCGGCCGCCTTGGCCGTGGCCCTGACCTTGGACCCGATCTCCGCGGCCGCCGCCGCCATCGGGACGACCGCTCAATTCGTTGGTTACACGGCCATGTCTTGGCGCCAAAACACGCCGGGAGCTAACATTGCTCAGTTCGTCGTAACGCCAAAGGTTCAATTCCCCAACCTGATCTTGAACCCATGGCAAATGGTTCCGGCCTTAGTCGCTGCCATCGTTTGTGCCCCACTGGCCACCACCCTTTCTGGCCTGCGCGCCGCCTACACGGTTGGGGGATTAGGGCTGAATTCCTTCATCGCCCCGATCTACTTCTGGGGCCAAGGCACCAGCCAGTTCGTTGCCTACGTGCTGTGGGGAATCGTTATGCCGGCCGTGATCTCTGTCTTCCTCTTCCAAGTCATGAAAAAGTTCGGCTTGGTTAAGGACAACCAGTTGCACTTGGACATTATCTAAGTTAAGGGAAGTGCGACCCAACCATAAGGCAGGCCGTGGGCTAAGGATAGGGGGAAGGTTGATGCGGCACGCATCGTTTTTCACCCAGACTTAGCCACTAGGCCTGCGGTTGGGGAGCACGTTATCAGTGAGTGGGAACTGACCTCCTAGACAGGCCGTATGACTAAGCTAGGGCGAAGGTTGGTGTCTTGGCACCGTTCTTCGCCCGTACTTAGACACTAGGTCTGTGGTCATTTTCCACGTTATGGAAGTGCGACCCAACCATTGGGTAGGCCGTGGGCTAAGCTAAATACGAATCGCACCGTTATCTTTATAGACGCCAAAGGGGCTGGAAGAAATTGATCTTCCAGCCCCTTTCTTGTTGGCAATCCCAGCTGGACGCCGGGCGGTTAATTAAATTAGCCACTACCTATTCGTAACGTGACCACGCAGAATAGATGATCACAGTTTGCGTGTCTTGATCAACCTTATAGACGAGTCGGTGCTGAATGTTAATCCGACGGGAGTAAAAGCCCTTAATTGGCGGTACTAATTTTTCAAAGCCTTGGTTGGGTGCCAAGGGGTCTTTACGGAGCTGCTCAATTATTTGCAAGAAGCTCTTTTCTAAATATGACCCCTTAATTTTCTTGAGATCTTTATTAGCGCTCCGCTTGAGTTTGATCGCGTAACTCATAGTTGACCCCAAACATCATCAAAGTCGTCGAGCGGCTCGTTTTCCCGTTCATTAATTTGCTTGTCAACACCGTGATTAACCAAAAATAACGTTTCTTGGATTGCTTTCCAGTCATCTTCACCAATGACGACAACGCTCTTTTCATCCGCCTTGGTCGGCTTAATCACAACCGGCTCATTATTTTCATTGATCCTTTTGATTATTTTGAATAAATCTTTCCGTGCTTGCGTTGGGGTTACAATTTGGTCCATCCAATCCCGCCTCCCTCGTTCTTTACGTACATCATTCCGTACACTCACTATAGCATGTGTACTTGATGATGTACATTAAAAAGAGTAATGAAAAATCCCCCGCCATCGCTGACGGGGAATTCTTAGCTCTTTATCTAATGTATATTCTGGGCGCCGAGCGGTTATCCTAAGTCCTCACCATTAGTGGCGATCACCTTTTGGTACCAGTAGAAGGAATCCTTTGGCATCCGGTGCAGGTCTCCGTTGCCTTCGTCATCGCGATCCACGTAGATAAAGCCGTAACGCTTGGACATTTGACCGGTCCCGGCCGAGACGCAGTCGATGCAGCCCCAGGTGGTGTAGGCTTGCACATCGACGCCGTTGTCGATGGCGTTGCCGATCGCTTGAAGGTGTTGGCGCAGGTAGTCGATCCGGTAATCATCGTGAACCTTGCCGTCTTCGGCAATCTTATCCACGGCGCCGAGCCCGTTTTCAACGACCATCAACGGAATTTCGTAACGGTCGTACATTACTTCCAGGTAGTATTGCAGGCCAGTGGGGTCGGTCGCCCAGCCCCATTCGGAGTAGTTTAAGTACGGGTTCTTAACCCCAGCGGCGAAGTTACCACCGACCTTATCTTCGCTTTCGTGGGTCGTTACCACGTTAGACATATAGTAAGAGAAGGTGTACATGTCGACCTTACCCTCGAGCATTTCTTGCTTGTCTTCTTCGGTGATGTCTAGGTGGACGTTGTGTTCAGCCCACAGGCGCTTGGCAAAGGTCGGGTAGTAACCCTTAGCCTGGGCGTCCCCACAATAAAAGATGCTTTGTTCCATCGTGTGACGGTTCATCTGCTTAATCATCCAGGCATAGGCACGAGCAAAGTCATCAAAACCATCATTCAAATTACTAGATAAGGCCGGTGTACAGCTAAAGCTCCCCGTTGCCATCAGTTGCTCGTAAACCGAATATGGTTGGTTCGTCCACACAATCATCCGTAACTCCTCCCTCTTACCACCATTGTACCCCTTTTGATTAACAGAGCGGCGCCCCGCCTTTAATCAAAAAAGGCGTGGGAACCTTTCCCACACCCTGATAATTAGGCTTGTACCGGCTCCGTTAGGTCGCGCGCTTCCTTAATCCCGTGTTGATCCATGTAGTTTAAAATTTCTTGGATCGTGATGTAGGGAACGTTTAAGCGGTCGGCGAACTGGAAGAGGTCGTCGCGCCGGGCCATGTGACCATCGCTCTTCAGCACTTCAATGATCACCGCTACCGGCTTGGCCCCGGCCAAGAAGGCGAGGTCAACGGAGGCTTCGGTGTGGCCGATCCGCTTACGTAGGCCGCCGTCTTGGGAGTACAGCGGTTGGATGTGACCCGGGTGGTTAAAGTCGGTTGGCTTGGCAGCATCGTTAGCGATGTGGTTAATGGTGGCCGCCCGGTCAAAGGCGGACACCCCGGTCGTGACGCCGGTTGCTTCGAAGGCCCCATCCACGGTCGTCATGAAGGGCGTTTCGTTCGGGTCGGTGCTGTGAGCCACCATCTTGGTGAAGCCCAGTTGGTCCGCCCGTTCCTTGGTCAGGGGTACACACATCAAGCCCTTGGCCTCTTCCAGCATCTCGTAAACCGTCGCCGGGGTGATCCGGTCAGCTAGGGCCACCAGGTCCCCTTCGTTTTCGCGGTCTTCGTTATCGGAAACAATGATGTAGCCGCCGTTCTTCAAGTGGGTCAACGCAGTTTCAACGCTATCAAACTTCATCGTTCTCTTTCTCCTCTTTTTACCATTGTGCAACTCTCTTATCTCGTTCGAACGTAATTGTATAATAACGTACGATTAAATCACTTTCAACCCCTCAATGCCTTTATTTATTAACTATATTTTAACAAATGACTTTAATGTTCGTGTATTTTCGTTAACGACGGAAGCGAACATTCGCCCCTTCCTAACCACTCAATTACGTTGATCAATTCGGAAACGATTTCACTGTGTCGCCCTCCGCTTCGTTGCCGAACGTCCGGTTTGATGGTTCGGACAGAAAAAAAGGCCCAATTTTTAAAGTTCGGCATCTAAAAAGGGCGCCCCTACTCGGTTGAGTAGGAACACCCCTCTTAATTGTTATTGCGGTTAACCTAGTTTATCCTCGCCCTTTAACAGACGGGCCTTTTGAGCGGCACCCGCTTTTGCAAAGACAGTGGTGCAAACATAAGCAGTGCTCACCATCCCCGAGGGCGGCAACTAAGCCAAAAATCTTGGCGGTTGCTCTAACTGGGGAATTAAGAGTTTAAGTTGTGTTTTTAGATCCTTAAATTCACTGAGCGGGCAAAAAAGTGAGCGCCTTTGCCGTTTTCGATCCGTGTACACCACCAAAAATTCGAGTTCTGGGGCATCCAAGGTACTGAGCACTACCTCTTTGTTTACCAAGTCGACCACAACCGCCGCTAAGTTTTCAAAGGCGTTAGCAAGTGCTGGGCCGTCCGTCCAATAGCGCCAACGGTGGGCAACGTTTTCCGCGGTTGCCTTAATCGGGTGGTAGCGGTGCGTCACTTCTGCGGCACTGATCGTAAGTCGTTCCTCATAAGCTTCTTAGCCAGAATGCCCGATTAGTGTAATTTTAGAAACTTCCGTCATCTGATTACCTCCCCGTCGCATCAAAGCTAATCTCTATTAGGGATTTGACCTGCTCCTCGGCCACGCTACCGTCAAGGGCGACCGAAAGCCAGGCCGTTTTGTTCATATGGTAAGCGGGATAAATGCCTGGTTGATTGCGCAACGCCCCGACTAATAAGGGATCACATTTTACATTGACCACGTCAATCATCCCGTCGCCTTCCAACCCCAGCTTTTCTCGTGGGATGTCCATGACCAAGGCAAACCACTTCCGGTTGAGCTGGTGGCGATAGGCTTCAAAAGTTGGGTGCTTGGCAAAGGGGTGATCTGGGCTGATCTGGTAAAGTTCCTGAATGTGTTCTGCTAGTTTTGTCCGGTCCATTTTAGTCGCTCTCTTCTAACAACGCATCCACTTCTTCTCGAACCGGGTCATACTGACTATCGGCTAACATCTTCTCCACGGCTTCGAAGGCCTTTTGGTACATCGTTTGCCCGTTAGCCAAGTTCCGTTGGTAGCCTCGTTCCGCCATCTTCAAGAACTGGTAGGCCACGTCAATATCGGTCGGCATGCTACCACCGACTGATTTTTCCCTCCCCAAGGCTAAGCACAAGCTGGGGTAGTCAAGAAGCTTATCACAGGCAACAATCGGGTTGTAGGCGTTGAAGCCTTCGTCCATGATCAGGTGCCCGGCCACCTCAAAGTAGTAATTGGCAAGTTCCTTATCTTCGACACCCCACCGCGGGTTGGAGTATATATCGCCCAACTTGTAAGCAGCGTCGACATTCCGCCGGTCAGCTGCAATCTTGAAGTAGGCGATCGCCTGACTTAGGTTCGCTTCTAACTCCCGACCGTAAAGGTAACAATAGCCTAGGTTAGCGATGGCCTGAGCGCTTCCCATCGCCGCCGCTAGTCGGTAGTACTCAACTGCCTCAGTGTATTGTCCTTCACCATAGTAGTACGCCCCCTTATCTAAGAGGTGGTCCGCATTATCCTTTTCAATTGCAAGTAGATCCGTTGCTGTTAAATCCATGATCCCCCCAATATACTTTTCTAAGAAACTGAACCGGGATTTGTCTTTGATTCGAATGTTTACCATCGACAATTGCGGTTCACTAGGCTCTTCTTTTCACAGCTTAGCACATCGAGGAATCTAAATCACTTCTTAGCTAAGGCCATCCCCACTACACTATATAAAACACCGGCAACCGGCCAGATAATCCATGTACTTTCCCAACGGAAGGTGACAAAGCTAATTAACAGATAAGCTGCCATCACGATTCCCCAGTAAATGCCACCAATCCGCTTCTCAACGACTTTCTTTGGCCGGGTATAATCTCCTTGCTCTAAAAGAACATTATAACTTCCCCAAATAATTGAGGTCCTAACAATCAGGAAAACGCCAATCGCAACAATGAACAGCAATAGGCAAACCCCAAATTCAGCCCTTTTATTCAAAATTAAGGCAATAAAAATGGGTAGGCAAGATAGCACGCACATTACAATCCCAACCGTCATGTCCCTCGTGTGTGCCCTTTCAAAACCTGCTTGTTTTTCTTTAACCACGCCATCAACACCATAAGCAGTGTCTAGGGGCTCTTTTTCGAGCGGCTCATATTTTTTTAACCGTATTCCATTGACGATAAATAAAGCAACCGCAACCCCCACCATTAATATCAAAGCCGTTAAGCCACTCATCATCGCTTGGTTGGTCGTAAAAGACATCGTATACGCCTCATTTGCACCATCCAAAAAAATTAGCAAGATCGGCGACATAATGCAAAGCATGACGCCAAACGCAATTTTTACTGCGGCGCTTGCCTTTTGATCCATATATTCGTTTGCCAGTTCTAAGGAAACGGGATAAAGGGCCTCACCGTTATCATTTTGCACGGAACTTGCGGCAGTAGTTGTCACTTCGTCTTCTAAGGTAAGGTCATCTTTTAACAAGACATCCGTACTGACACCAAACAACTCAGACATTTGTAAAATCTTATTCATGTCTGGGGTGGAGCGCCCGCCTTCCCACTTGGAAATTGACTGTCTGCTTACCCCCATCCGTTCCGCGAATTCTTCTTGCGACCACCCTTCTTTTTTCCTCAAGTTAGTAATTTTATCAGCTAAGATCATTAGCTTCTTCCCCCTTCCACGTAACCATCCGTTCCTACCTTAATTAGGTCTTTCTTTATTATGTTAAGAATACCATTTTCACCACTTTACACACTACCAAGTCCGCCATTCAGTTTCGCAACCGCCAGTTTACACCCCAACTTTATCGTGCCCCTGCCAGTCCCACTCCACCCTAATTACACCGTGACCCACCGCCAGCTCTCATCACTTCACCAAAAAAAGTTCCTTACTACTGGCTCATTTGCCAATAGTAAGGAACCTTTGTCTGTCTTAGTCTTCTTTTGTGAGAGCTTTTTTCTGCCAGCTTCGTTTTCCGCATTCCGGGCATTTCATGTATCGTGTCCGTCCCTTGTGCATCGCCAGAATTGTCTGCCTGTAAGTAGGGATATATCTGTGGTGGCAATTTTGGCATTCATAATAACCGGCCGTTTGTTCAATCCCCACAGCGATCAAGGCGACCGTAAAGATAATCACGAGTGCGAACCCGGTGAGTAAAATTCGTAGCCAAACTGGCATCTCTATGAATGCAGCTACCAACACCATGGCCAACCCAGCAATCAGAGCCGGGTAGGAAAGCCAGTATTCCATTCTAAGCATCTGGCGGTTCTTTTCCTCAACCTCTTGCTTCATTGCCAGCAGGTTTTCCTCTGCCCGTTTGTCATATGCCTCGGTCATAATTCTTTCGCCCGACAGGAGTTCGTTGACGTTAATTTTTAAAAGGTCACAAAGTTCCAACATGATTCCTGAATCAGGCATCGACTTGCCTGTCTCCCATTTTGATATTGCTCGATCACTAATTCTGAGCTTCTCAGCAAGGTTTGCCTGAGTCATGCCCCTTTCTTTTCTACAGGATGCTATGAATTTTCCAATTTTAATTTGATCCATATCGGGCACCCCCCTTTCATGACTCAAGCATAACTGGAACCATCGTTTTTTTACACAAACTGTAGGTTGAGTCCGCTAAAATTAGATCTTTTCTAAGGCCTTGAACGTGACTACTCGTCTACATCAAGGACAGCGACGCTCTCAGCGGTTCGCCACTTACCAATCACTCGTCACTTCGTTCCTCGTTCTTGGGTAGCTATCGCATGGAGCGTTTCAAGGCCTTGCGCGTGACTACTTGTCACGCGCAAGGACAGAAACGCTCTCAACATGTCCCGGCAACCTTGCCGTCTAGCCTAAAACATGCCCAGAAGCTGCCAAATCAACGTTCCTACAATCTCTCAACTTTCCATCGCTAATATCCACAATTGGCCCATCACGGACACACTTGTGTCTGATGGGCCAATTTGCTTTATGTTAGTTTGAGGGAAATGGACTACTCTAAACTTTTTATCTAGCCACGGATTACTGTAGTTGCGGATTCTGTTTCAGAAGGCCTTTTATATACTTACCTACATTTACTCGTTTAGCCATTTGATCTATAGCCAAGTCACTTAGTTCAATAGATCCTCTTGGTACATCTGTTTCCAACTTGCTTTTATAAATACTCAATATCTCTTCATCAGGTTCTGCTGAAGTATTCACGTCATTCGCTATACTACATAGATACTGTTCTACTTTACTTTGATGCTCATTATCGTTGTATAACACTATAGATTCCATAAAGTTGTTAAGAGAACCATAGTCAGGACTTATTACGCTTCCCATATTATTGATTAACTCTTCCAACTTGAATTTTAAAGAATCTACTTTATAACAGGCGTAAAATAAATCTTTTCCATAACTATTTGAAATAGAACCGATGTCTGGGAACACTGCTTTAAACCTAGCCCCATCTAAATCAATAACGTTAATCTCTTTAATAATATCTGTTCTATGTTTTAACTGAGCTATCCCCCAAGAAATATCGACCCTTACTTGAGAGAGCGAAAATGACTCTGCCTTGACACCATCATCCCTATCTACAAAGGCAATTCTAAAATCAGGGTCTAACGAATACTGAATTCCTATACCATCTGAATGTTCATAATAATTCCAATTTTTCCAGTCCTGTAAAACTTTCTCGAATCTCTTTTCTATAGGCAAATTCAATCCCAGATGTTTTCTGAATAATTCGGTTAGCTGATTATAGTCGGCCGTACCACCAATTGAGGTATTTGTATCTTCTTTTCTAGTAAAGACTTGCCCCGGACCAATTGGATGATTTCCGAATCCTTTTCCCTTTTTGCCACTTCTTAAGAATACCGGAACTCTATCCGTGTCCTTTATTATAATGACATCTACTTCATGACCTTTAACAGATAAAGTTTCTACTCTAACTTTCGGGGGTTCTGGCTCAATCGGAAGTCTATTTAACCAGTCTGTTATTTGTTGCGTATTGTACCTATTTTCATCGTTTTCGATTCCAACAATTTCTCTTGTATCATCGGTAACACCAAAGATTAAATAACAATCCTCGTAGTGAGTGGTATTAACAAAACTAAAAATATCTTTTAGCATCTCCGCTTTTTTAGAATTATTTTCATCTGATGAATACCATTTTTCCTTAAAGTCATGACGTTCGTCTTCTCGAGTTTCTATTAGTCTAAATAAATCTTCTTCATTCAATAGCCAATTCACACCATTCTATAAATTAGGATTATTCTTATTACCAATTAATCATTCAACAACAGTAACTTGTCCATTCATTAATAATGGTAAAAGAAAATCGCGCAAAGACAGTAACTCTTGATTTTGCTTTAGTAGATTCTGAATTTTATTATCTATACCATCACATAGATCAAAAAATGTACTTAACTGCTCTTTGTTGGGAATAACTATCTTTGTATTCTTTACGAAGGAATCAAACATCAGATTTTTGATTCCACTAGTTTTCCCTTCCCAATTGAACATCACATCATTTTCAAACAACGTTTTCCATGTCTGCAAGAAATAATAGTAGTTTACTTTGTCTTTTAAAGTAATGGCTTTGCAAAAGTTAGAACAAACAATTCCATTGTTAAAACGACTAAATAAGTACGAACTTATTCCCGCTATTCTTCCGGTTGACTGAGTCGGACTCCCACCTGAAATTTCTACGATAAGGTCATAAGGCTTTAGCAATTTACTACTGTTCTTTTCTAAAATAAACCTAGTTGGTGGTGAAGATAAACTTTTTCCATTCACAAAATCTAAGTCTGCGCCTCTGATACAAGAAACCGGTAATACGTAATTACCTTGCATGTTTTCTTTTCCCCAATCACCATTTTTCTTATAATTTATCAACAAAGATATACTACCGACTTCCCATCCATCGGGAATTTCTCTTTGTAACTCTTCATTCCAGACCATCTTGCCACCTGAAGATTTATAAGGTTTTCCTTCTTCATTCGGAAATTCAAATTGTAAAAACCAGTAATCATATATGGTTTTAGCTATCAAATTTAATTGCTTTACAATATTATTATTATTAATAACTTTATCTGAAAGAGCATCTAGCAACCTTGAAATATTATTAGCATCTCTCGGTATTTTAATTTCTATATTTTCTAAACCTTTTTTTGTAATTGCATTTCTTGAAGAGCCACCATGACTTATAGATAGCAAATAGCTTTTTAAAAATTGCATTTTATACATTAAATAATGTGAATCTATAGTGGGTATTCGAATAATCGCTACATGTTGATTAACACGTGCAGGTAATACATCATCAGGAACTATACAGCAACGAGCAATAGAATCACCGGTTATATTAAAAAGAATATCCCCTGACTTAACTTCTACATTGTCTAACTCTTGAGCTTGTTCGTCATTTATATATGCAAGTCCATTATAGTCAAAGTACATATCTCTAACATTTTGGCTACGAATGAGGGCTACATTCCCTCCTTTATAAGAATTCTTTCCACCTTTTGGAGTAGATCCGCTACCTACCTTGGTAGCAATCTCACCAATTCTAGTTTTCAACATACTTAATCCCTCTTAAACTAGTTTTGATTTCGCTTTCTATCCTATCACCATCATAAAATAATTTATCTAATTCTTTCTGATATACATCTAATTTATTTTCAAATTCGTCTGGTGTAATATCCACGTATTCAACCTTTACAGGGAAATATTGGCCAGCTGATAAACTATAGTTCCGCTCTTTAACGTCTTTTAATTTGACTGAGACAGAGAAATCTTCAATTACTTTACTATTTACAAATGAATTGATAATTTGTTGCTCTTCATCATTTGATAAAACTGTTTTTTGAGTTCCATTGTCTTCCTTGACCTTCGATCCTAGTTTAGAGGCATCAACCAAGAAAGCATCTTCTTGTTCTTCTGACCGACCCTTATCAATAAAAACCACACTAACGTTTGTCCCAGTTGTTGCAAAAATATTTGATGGCATTGAAACCACCCCAGTTAACCAATTTTTATCAACTAACTTCTGACGAATTTTTTTATCAATACCCGTTTGGGCTGTTAGGAAACCAGTCGGTACCACCACCGCAGCCTTTCCGTTTTCCTTCAAAGAGTAAATAATATGTTGGATAAACAATTGGTAAATGGCCATTTTCGATTTTTTCTTAGCTGGAATTCTTGGTACTCCTGCAAAGAAACGGTCATTATATTCAGGCAAAGCTTCGACATCATCCCGCCATTCTGAAAAATCCAGCTTAAATGGTGGGTTAGACACTATGAAGTCCATCTTTTCTGGATGCTTATTATTAAGAATGGTATTTCCTTGGACAATATTGCGGATCGAATGACTTAGCCCATTTAAAATCAGATTCAACCGTAAGAGGTTTGATGACTTTTGTGAAATATCCTGACTATAAACAGTTGCCCGGTCTGTTCCAATTTTGCTAGCCAAATTCATCAACAAGCTTCCTGATCCCGCTGCCGGGTCATAGATTCGGACATTTTCCGGATGATCTTTTCCAACTAGAATTTGGGCAATGATTTTAGCTACGGCGTGTGGAGTATAATATTCGGCATATTTTCCACCACCATCCTTGTTATAGTCCTTAATCATGTATTCAAAAATTGTCGAGAAGAAGTCAAATCCGGCAGCAAATATATGTTCATCAAACTTAGTCTCTGACAGTTTATTGATGATAGCCCGCGCCACTATATCCCGTTGAGACGCATCCAGAATATTATCCCGAAGTAAGTTACTATCAAAAAGACGTACTTCGGTATTTCCCGCTGTTTCCACAGAATAAACGTCGTTATTATCAATTGCTATATCATTCAGAGTAGCGTCAAATAATGTACTAAATCCATCTTCATTTTGATGGTTAAACAGGCTTTCAATCAGGTCTTCCCGCTTAATCTTGGCAGATTTGTTTCCCAAGTCCATCTGCAAGAATTCATAGTCATCATTAGACATCTGCATAATCGTCGCATAATCGTTATTTGTGTTGAATGCTTTAGCTTCATATAAAAACTTGTCATTGATAAATTTGTATAAAAACGACTGGGTTAAAAGCTTATACTCCCCTGCTTCACCACCCAGGCCGGCGGTTGTGAACACTCCCTTCAAATCATCGACTAATTGTTTCACTAAACTACTGTATTGTGTACTATCCATTTCTTATACTCCTGATGTTTCTAATTCTTTTTTATATTCTTCTGTTAGCAATTGCGAAACAGCTCTTACCTGAGCAGGTGCAATCTGAATGTTCTCTTGACGGCTAGCATTACGGATTGTTGCAATTGACTCATTGGTAAAGTATCCCTGGTTCTCAACCATATTTTGGTTCCTCGCTACCTTATCATCAATATCAAACTTAGACTGGCGCATTACACGATAAAGTCCAGGTTCCTCCCGCACAGAACTTGGCATTTTATTTTTCTGACCGTAAATAATATGCTTATATGTCCGTGCATACTTACGATCTCCATCAAAAGCCGTGGCTATCTTGCTATTATGTGCATTCAAATTGTTTATTTGGATGATAATTTTATCTAAGGCAGTTGTATTTAATTGCGTTTCCTCAGTTGATAATTCCCCAATATGCTGCTTTTGGAGGATTCGCGTAAATTCGTCATAGAGACTCACCCACTCTGGATCTGTTTGATCCCAGTTACGACCAAGAGCAGACGCCACTTTACGTTGACGCTCCATAAAATCATTGGCCGCCAGTTCTAACTCTACTTCACCTATCTTTTTGAAGCTAAAGTCCATCTTACTCATTGCTAATTTGAGTAACCTTTCACTACTACCATCACTAGCATTAGCTACTAAATTTAGCGTCGTAATTCTATCAGTTACAACCTTTAATAATCTGGCTACTTCAAGCTCATTAATCTGATTAGCTAAATCAGCATATCCCATTAACCGACTAACATTGTAATACTGCTTTAACTCCTTTAAAGACCTGGATAATTCTAACAATTCCGCTTTGTCTGGAGTTTCATTGACTTCACGACTAAATTTCTCAATGTTATCTGTTGTATATTCTGCTAGAATAATCTTCGCATTTTCTAAGCTACTCTCAATCTCTGAGGATGGAACAAACAGAGAACCATAGATATTTTTTAAATCTTCATCTGTTGTATCTGCATTATATTCTTGACTTAGCTCTTCAAAATAAGCATGGTTTGTCTTATCAAACTCGTGAGAGATATTTGCAAAGTCCACAATATATCCCATCCTGAAATCTTTATATGGCCGGTTAACACGAGTTAATGCCTGCAAGAGATTATGGGCTTTAATCATTCGGCCTAAGTACAATTTTTTCAACCGAGGTGCATCGAATCCCGTCAAAAGCATGTTATATACAATTAAAAAATCAGTCTTTCCATTTTTAAAATCATCAACTTCTTTTGCCCGAGTCTCCTTATCATCCTCATCTGATAAGATTAACGATGCAGTAAGGTTTGTTTGCCCATTTTCTCGTTTTTTAATAAATTGCTTATAAAGCTCACGTGCCTGAGCACTAGATTGACTAACAATCATCCCACCAATAGTATGATCATCATAAATATCACGTGACTGTTTAAAGTCTTTAAGAATATATTCCAGCATTGGAACTACAAACTTTGGGTGAGAATATAAAGTTGTCTTATTCAAACTTCCCTTTTTTACCTCTCCCGAAAGGCTATCAAGCACATCCGATAATTTTTTCTTGTAACTAGTTTCAATTTCTTCTCTAAGCAATCTTAAAGTATAGCCATCCTCAATTGATTGATTGTAATAGTACTTGTGAATATAGTCACCAAATATTTCACGCGTCGTTGAACGACTCTTTTTCCCATCTACACTTATTAAAGGTGTTCCCGTTAAAGCAATTTTGATCGAATTTTTATCCGCATTATATAGATTAGGAAGATAAGAACCCTTTTCGTTATACGAACGATGAGCCTCATCAATAAAGTACACATTCTGCGTATTTAAGTCATATCCTGATTTATTAGTCAGGTCAGTATCCTCATTAACCTTTTGAATATTAACTACCGCAATATCTTCGACAAAGGCCTCATTCAGCTGTTTTTTACTTGAAACTAATTTTACACTTAGGCCTCGTTTCCTAAATTCCTTACTTGCCTGTGTTGCTAAATCTAACCGATCAACGACAAAGTAAAATTGTGGAATCATTTTGTTTCTTTGAAATTTATACTTCAAGTATCTAACATTGAAGTATGCTAAGGCTGTTTTACCCGAACCTTGTGTGTGCCAAATAACACCTTTTTTCATTCCTTCATCGATCTTCTCAGAGATTTTACGCGTTGCAAAATATTGTGGGTAGCGCATTATATGCTTTTGTAGGCTAGCCTGACCATCTTTGGTGATAGCATCAACATATACAATTCCAAAACGCAAGAAGAATTCTAAACGTTTTTTAGTATACATTGAGGTCAAAAATCTGTTAATCGGAGTATTAACATCGCAGTTACTTTTAAACTCTGGACTAGTTTTCAAGACGATGCGGTTAGCATCTTTTAATACGCGATCTTCGTCTTCTTCAGTTATCTTTCCAATTTGGTCTATTAATTCACTATACCGTTCTTCATGCATCGAGTTAAAAACTGCCCTGCCTAAACTAGTAGTAGCATAATAAGAACCTTGCATCTGTTGCCCATCATCATCTGCATAATTCATATTGTCTGAAAATGAGATTAATTGAGTAATATTATGAAAGACTCGGAATTTTTTATTTTTGAAGCGTGTTTCCATTCTTTCAAATTCCGACTTCATCCCAGTCATTCCATCCCGGATAGCATTTGGTTGTTTAACTTCAATATATGTCAATGGAAGTCCATTAATAAAGATCATGATATCCGGTCTAAATTCATCTTCGCCATTAACACAAGGAACTTCAATTGCAACATGAAAACTATTATTGTTAAAACCATTCCAATCAATTAGTCTAAATTGGGAATTTGCTTGGCCTTGCAGTCGGTTGAAAAAAGAGCGACCTAAATCATCAAATTTCAACTCCAACTTAATATCTTTATATTCATTATCAAAATCTTCTTCATTAGCATCAGGGTTTAGCTTCAAAAATTGCCTTTTAAAAACCGGTACAATGATGTTACTTTCTGAATCAATATCTGATTTATTTTCCTTGTAAGATAAGTACTCGTACCCTAATTTCATTAAATGCAACACTGCTGGAAGTTGCACCCTCGATAATTCATTAAAATTTTTACCCATCTAAGTAATTTCCTTCTTTTATAAATTTTAAAATCCTGGCGAATTGTAGAATGAGGTTAGCCAGTCATTGGCAAAATAAAAAATGTCATTGTGACGTATCGTGTATCATTTTAAGTGACCAAACCAAAATGAGGAGATACGTACAATGACGCACTTAAATGATATCACGACAGGCACTAATGTTTCTACTAGATCTAAAGGTTCTCACCTGACGATCGATGATCGTGTTAAGATCTCTGTGCTTAAATTCAATAAGTGGGATGACATTCGATACCTCCAAGGTTTCAGATAAGTCCCAACCAATGATCCGTCGGGAGTACAAGTCCATAATACTGGTTAAATAAACGAATTCGTCATGAACTGGAATATAAGTGGTGTCAATGCACCAAACGGCGTTTGGTCGCAATGGATTGAACTGCTCGTCTAAAATATTTATTAGCTGTTTATCAAACTTAGAATTGCGAGTGGTAGTCGTCCA